>Ga0209611_10005921_pt1 | contig 20291 bp, 17 predicted proteins | sample S1TSphgellanicum_3_FD_187693 | JGI IMG/M metagenome (GOLD analysis project Ga0209611, IMG submission 187693) | Host-associated microbial communities from peat moss isolated from Minnesota, USA - S1T2_Fc - Sphagnum magellanicum MG (SPAdes) (version 2) | ecosystem: Host-associated > Plants > Peat...
AAAAAATCGGAGGGACCTTACACCTATATCCTAATCTTTAATAGTAGGTTATACCCTAAACCCTCCCTCTCTTACAAGCCTCATGATCTAAATATGTTTAGGTTGAGAATAACTTGAGCCTCCTGCATTACCATTGGTAAAGCCCGGGAGTGAGGGACATTCTCAAAATGCAGAGGTTGACCTAGGTACCACCGTCTTCTAGACACCTTATTTGGGGAATGCCCCTTGCGTAGGGCTTTACCCTACACTGACAAACCTAAACTCATTCTTAGCCTCTTTAGACTCATCACTACTTACTTGAGACATTAGACTATTTTTAAGGCAATTTGTTACATGCTTTTGGAGGCAAGATCATCTATTTCACCCAAATTCAATTTTGCTATTAGCACCTCTAATTATTGTATGTGAAACAGCTAACCCCCAAAGGTTGGTGGAGGAGCGACCACTCTAACCAACCTTCTATCACCACACTAAAAAGCTTTTGACCTTTTAGAATTGATTGTACCTAGCATTCCATATAAAAGAATCTTACAACAAATTTCATTACACTCCTATGGTTTCTTGTTCAATTGTTCAATTTTGCTTTCAATATCTCATTTAACTTCCAGACTTAGCACGCACCTCAAGTATTAATGGTAGCGTCCATACTCTCACCACCAGTTCTAAAACGTAACTATTTGTACAAGAGCTCTGAGGTTATGGGACACTTAAGAGGGTGAGTTATGAAATTTAGCCAACCAACAACCAGGAATGTGCAGAAAGATATGAGGGACATACAGAAATGTCAAAAGACAACAAGATTCACGACATATTTCAATAGCTTCCTATTATGTTAGAGAAACACTCCCTACAATCAGTTATGATTTAATTAACATGGCTCTAATACCATATTAAAGCTTGATCAATATCATATAAAAACATAAACCTGAAAGAGATGAAAGAAGAATGAGTCTTCATCATAAAATGCTATGGAGCAACCCAAGTATTTTCCATCAAAAAAACATAACCCTCTATAGTGGCATGTCCTTCATGCAACCCTGGACTAATCCTTAACTATTATGACAAATCAAAGTGCTTTAGGCTTCTTATTTAATCCTTTGCTGTTTTATAATCTGCATGAAAAGACATTAATTATTCTCCAGATTCAAAACCAAAAAAATCAAGCTTGTAAAACAATATGAACATCAAAAAATGAATTCATTATAGAACAAACATGGTAAAATTGTCCTATATTTTCATACCCTAGAATCTTCCAAGAATGTCAAAATAATAAGATATTAAACACCACTAACTCTAGATAAAGCCCCGCTAACAACCAAAACCTTGTTCACATTGAAATGAGTTCTGAACAAAACAAATGTTTTCAGAAGAATAATTTAACAGTTTATGTGTGTTTTTAGATCAATGTCAAAGATTATCAACCCTAAATAGATCCACACAAACAAAGCCTTGCACAAATATAGAACACTTATTCAATGGTGAACATTAAAAATTCAATCCCAAAAAAAGAAAAAAGAATGGAAAAAATGGAAACAGTTAGATAACACAAGGTCAGTTCTCATATACCTCTGACAAGTCTCAAAAGAAAACCCTAAGCACAAGCTTGAGGAGCCCAAGAGTCAAGTGGTTGTCATAGTGTAATGGAAAAATTTAACACTCCCACATTCCTCAGATATTCTGTTTGTGATTAATTACATAGCAGAAAGCAGTATGCTAGATTAGGGTCTGCCTCGTCACAAATCTGCAAGCTCAAAACATTGAAGGTCTGTCTGTTGCATACCACTTTGGCCCATCTCTCAAAAAAAAGAATGACTTGCACCCACGAATTCTGCAAAATACAACACCAGTCAACAAGGTAGATCTTATATGAAATATTCATCATCTTGAAAGTCTGCACAAAAGAATTTTTTTTTTCAGACAGACCAGGTGGATTTTCTGTTTGACTAGAAAAGCCACCATTACTAACAACCCTAAGAAATGAAAGTAAAATGCTACACTGAATACAAAGACAGAGACAACCAACAGACAGAGAGGTATAGGACATGCCAATATTTACAACTTGCACATGTGTGTCATCTGCTCCTGTCTTTGCACAAAGGCATTGTCCAATTTCCCACCTACCCAGTGTATGCAGCCACCTGCACAACACAATGCCAGTTAAACTTGTTTGCCAGAGGCATGTTACTGTAAGGACCAGCCAATCACATGAAGCCACCACCATGTTTCAGTGCAGTGTACCATCTGAACCATTTACTATCCAACAAGACAGTAGAGGTTCAGAGTAAGCAATGTGACAGAATGATGCTCAGTCACACCACTTGTATTGAAGCATTAAGAAACAACAGACAGATCACAAGAACAAGATTCTTTGATCTGAGCTTTTACAGTCAATGTTAGCACAAGGACTGAAAAGCCAAAATAAAGAACAATAAATCATGGCACCATTAGGGTTGATGAATCTTAGATGCTTTTTGCAGCATTCAATATTCATGAAGTGCATATTAGGGTTGCAGAAGCACACTTCAGCTGCTACAACCAAGTGAGTAAGAAAAGGATAGACAACAGCAAAAGAATGGAATCTGGTCAATTTTAGGGTTGCAAATCTGAAGAAGCATGGATGGATTCTATGGCAGCAGCAAAAGTTTTGGAAGTGAGTTCAGAAAAAGGACAATGACAATGGAGAATGATGACATTAGATGGAGATTTAGGGTTGCTTGTGAAGTGCCAAAGAATCTGCTGCTCACATCACTTCCATCTGCCAGACAAACGAAGGGAAACATGTCTCTGAAAATCAAGCCCCCTTTTCTATCCACAAACCTGACAAAAGCCATGCGTTCAAATTCTAGGGCTTTAAGTCTAGGGTTTAAGTCAGCTTGCAGTTTGGGTCTTGAACAAAAAGAAATTTGCAGAGCTCGCATTCTTGTACCTCAAATGGAGGGTTCCTTTTTGCCAAAATCAGGAAGGTGACCGAGGAAATTTCCGTTCAAAGTTCCGACAGCACGAAAACGTCGTTCCTCTGGAATATACTTGAAACCAATTATCTGCAACCGCACGACAGCATTGACACCAATCTCATTCCCAGACAGATCCTTCCAACGATTGAAAGTCGGCACCTCCGCCGGCCGGAACTCAAACCCATTCATCTCACGACTTGCCACCATGATCTCATCCAAAGGACCACAATCCGCAAAGAAACCCATACCGGTAACCTTGGAAACCTGAGCCTCCACGATCTCTTTCGCCACCGGCATGTAAACGATACACTTGAAATCGATCCAGTAGACCACAGATCCACTTCCGGAGCGGATGACACCTTCACTCAGATTCTCGATAGTGGTAACCGCGACGTAGTATCCATGATCCTCGGAGCACCTCAGCGTGTCAAGGTCAAGGAGCAAGCGACGGAATACTGCCCGTCGGGTATGCAGGTGGTTTCCAAGCTCATGCGGCACCAGCACCACCTGCCTTCGCATTGCGATCTCGAAGAACATCTCGTCAACAACTGCCGCTGAGGCAATGTACTCGTCGAACTGCGTCTTCTGTGCGTGCGCGACAACACTCTGCGCAACAACGCCGTGTGCAAGGGAAGCGAAGCTCTTGATACCAACCTACTTACCTACTTACCTACCTACCTACCTACCTACAACGCAATAGTGGCAAGGCTACTGTGCCGCAAGTGGAAGGAAGGTTTTGGTACCTACTAGGTACATAGCGCGAGTGTACGTATGCGACAACACTACAGTGCAGCCTTTTTTTTTCACTGGCGAAATTTCGCCAAAAAAGCGAAATGAAGTGATTTTGGAGGGTTTCCATTCCCAGAAATGAGGAAAAAACAAAATAAAATCGCCAGTGACAACACTAATGTGCAGCCTTTTTTTTAAAACTGACGAAATAAAAGACTCAAAAATCGAAAATGAAGTGATTTTAGAGGGTTTCAATTGCCAAAATGGAGAAACAAATTATTAGAAATCGCCAGATTTCTATGTTTTGTTTTCAGTGTGCAGTCATGAATATAGAAGGTTAATTAAAGAATTGTACTCCACATCTAGTGCATAGCCATATTTGGCTAAATTTTCCTAGGGATGATCGCCATTTTTAAGCACCCTTCTCTGGATGATCGCCACTTAGCCTAGATTAAAAAAATTTATAAAACAAACCCTACTATTGGTGCAAGCGAAGGTGTCGGTAGGTGCCTACTACCTACCTATCAGGAGTGCGAGTTGGTAGGTATGTAAAATCGCTGAAAACGTCCAGCTCCGAAAAGTGCCGTTTGTTCGCTCTTGTCGCACCAATGATTGCAGAGTAGTTAAATTAGCTTTTTACGTAGGGAAAAGTTAAGAGTGACATTTTTGCAGTTTTACTATGTAAATTCGTACAGACAACTGGGGTGGCCGCGGCCCCTGTCCTTTTTTCTTTTTCTTTTTTCCAATTTTGTAATGTCGAGAATTTGGCGAATTTCCTTCCCAAAATTAGCAAAATTAGTTAAATTTTCAATTCAAAACAAAAGAATTCCAAAAAATTCCCAACTTGCTCTCAGCATTTTGTCAAAATGCCAACAATTTTTTTTGGGAAAAAAAAAACTGCTGGGCTTGATTTTATTTTTATTTTTTTATTTCAAATTTATGACACAATTGAAGTGGTAGTCATCCATAAGACAATTTTGTGAAATTTGGCTACAAAATTATGGGAAAAAATATTAATCACCCTTCTATGTTTCTTGGTACCATTTTGCTTAATATAGACTTTGGAGATTTCTATTTTTCAAAATTCAACAATTCAAAACCCAAATAATGCTTACTTTTTTCCATTTTGAAAAAGAATTCACCAGAAAATACAATAAAATTCATTTGAGTAATAATCAAAACAATTTTTATTTTTTTTTAAACAATCTAAAATTTATCTATGAATGAAGTTGTTTATTTTGTTTGTCACAATGAGATCTCCCAAAGAATAGCACTCTTGCCCCCACTCTTGGTGCAATTGAAAAGCCCTCCAAGAGTAAGGAGGGCATCAAGTTGGTTTCATAATGTTTTGACCTACATTGGAAAAGTTGTTAAACATTGAACAATGTTTTCAATGAGAATTATGACATTAATTGATTGATCTTGGGTATTCCTTCAATTATAATTCTAAAAAAATTTCATTTTTTTCATTTTTAAAGCAAACTGTCTACTAACACTAGTGATGGGTCATTCTTTCTTTCCTTCCTAGTTATAATTTTTGAGTATTGAAAATAAATTGTTGATATAATTTTGTACCTTAATGTTTTAAATATTGAATTGTCCTCAAAACTATATTTCACTAAACTTGATGTGGTTTATATAAAGGATGTCCTATATTGACTGCCAAGTGGTGAATTTTCACATTTTGGCAAAATAATAGAAATAAAACAAGAATATGTTGTGGCAAGTGCCCTTTTTTTTAAATCACCAATAATTCAAGGGAAAAAAACTTGATTTCAATCATTTAACTATAAGATATTGGGCCCATCTTAAGCTCTACCATAGTTTGTAGTTTGTACAAGACAAAATATCACATACCTATCAAAGTATGGCTTCATTCTAGTTTCATAATTAATGTTTGTGAATATGTTTGTGTGTTTGTTTATTCTATATGCTTAAATTTTTTATTCAAACGTATACCTATTACATAACCTTATGGAAGGTCAAATTTCAAGAAAATATATCATAAGATATCAATAGTTTTTTTCTTAACTTTCTCTTCTTATTTCACCATTATTAATCATTCATTCAATTTCCATGTTTACACTTGCACTTAAGTTATACCTACTTAGACATGAAGATTGTTTTCAACTACAATTATTGTTGCATCTTGTGTCTTCAATATTTTTCAACTATTCCATTGTAATAGAAAATTATAGATGGAAAGTTTTTAGGGTTACTATTTGGACACCATCAAGTTCATGGTGTCAAAAATTGTCTGTTGTTTTGTTTTGTCATCTTGTTATTCATTGAAAATTTTCTTCCAGGAAACCTTGATGTGGTGATAAACTTGTTAATTCTATGCGAAAGCTTAGGGATTAGTATAATGTCTATTGTTTTATTCTTGAATAGAGGAGAATGGTGCAAGCTATGGAACATGGGAACGTCTCAACTACAAATAGGCACGGAATTTGGAAGATAAGTGGGCAAGATTGGTTTTTTGTGTGTTAGTGAAATGAATAATTTAGAATGTTACTATGTGTTGAAAGGAAAAAATGCCCAAAAGTAATAAGTTGTGAGAACTTTTTGGAAGATTGATATTACATTATCCACTACATAGTTGATCTTTTAGAAAAAATATGTTTACATTTATGTATTTAGGTCAATGATCGAAGAGATGATGAGTAATCTAAGGATTTGGTGAATGACCTATCAACAAACAAGCATGTTTGAATGATTTATTGTGCTGGGGCTATTGAGTGTCTTATATGAAGGAAGAAAATACCCAACAATTTAAGACCTCCAAGTATGTGCTTGTGCTATTCAAGTGGGTTTGGCATGAGTAATCCCGTGAGTGTTAAAGCAGCATTTGTCAAACTTCCTAAGTCGGTTTTATGGAATAATTGGGAATCAACATTCTTGAATTAGGTTTCATGTCCTTTCTAGAGGTGTATTGGGTGTTTGTATGGGATTCATGTACAATAGTTGGTGTGGAGAATGTTTGGGTGAATCTAAGGTGTTATGTGTCAAAAGTTTTTGGTGTTTGACTATGTTGGGGTTGAAAGGAAGCTTTATAAATGCCAATTTGGTCAGTTGAAGTTCAACAGAATGAAATTGGAAAGGTTTGACCCCTATAGACCTAGTTTTAGTGTAATCGAGGAACATCGGACATACAGACTTCATGAATATGTATTATTAGAAGTCTAATGGGTACATTATTGATTTTGTGAATAGTTAATGTTCAATTGTGAATGCACATTCTATGTGTCCATTAGGAGTTCATGAAGCCTTTCTTTTTTGTTACACTACATCTTGTATTCATGTTGTTGAAATGCATTTAGCCCTTCTAATTTTGTCGTGTTTGCAATTTGTGTTGTACATGCTATGAACAAAGTCACAATTATTCTACGATTGAAAAATTCCAAGTTTTCATGTTTCAAAAATTGTTACTTGTCATGGAGGGTTTTCCAATTAAAGAATTGAAAGCTTATGTTTTTTTAATGACTTGGATCTTCAAAGGATACATGACGAGTGAAGAGCCAATATTCGAAAACACTTACAAAGGAAAGGGAGGTTGATATGCAAAGCCAGACACTTAAATTTATACAAGGAGTACATTTTTCAACATTGATGTTATTGAATTTCACATTTTCAACATAGCCACAACATATTTAGAAACAACTTATTGAATTAGAATATTTGTTAATTACAAATTTGTTTTATGTTTAAATGATTTATTTGGTCATGTGACTTTGGAAGGTTATGCTTAAATAAATTATTGTTCATGGATTGTTGGCTACACAAGCTTTACACACATGAGTAGTTAATAAGTTGCCAAATTTTCAAAGGGTTCATGTTGTAGTTATAGTAAATGGTTAAGCCTTAGCATTAGAGTTTGAATTTAAGCCCAATAATGACTTCTTTGATCCAATGAAAGAAGTAATGTTTACTTAATAGAAGTCATTTCAATGTTTCAATGTTTTCAATATGTGGCAAAATATTCAAAAATGAAATATGTAATAATGTATTACATTCCATTTGTGAACAAAACATAAATAAATGATCCCTCCAAATGAATTGTTTTCAAACACTTGCTCCAAAGCTTGTGATATTTTTGCAAAGAGTTAAAGCAAATAGTTGGTTAAATTTATGTATATGGCCCTCAAGCTTGGGCATTCCCTAAATAATGGGCCCTTAAGGCTGAAGGCCAAGATCAATAACAAGCCCTGAGGCCCCTTATCTTAGGAATGGCCTAACCTAGTTTTTTTTCTAGCAAAATTTCACAAGTGTGCCATCTAGAAAGTTGTTTTGTGATACCACTTGCATAAATTTTTTTAATCTCAATTGTTGATTTCATTAGGATCCTTACCATTGCATTTTGGATGTGAAAGAAAAACAACTTACAATCAAAGGCTCCTCCTCCCATTCTTAGTTCGTTTAGTTTTGAGTGCAAATAGACTACAATCACCTCTTAACATATGTCCTTGCCATGTTTCACCAAAGCTTCCACTTGAAAAAATTAATGTCATTACCAATGTTAGTTAGGTACATGAATTATTGGGTAGGAATCAATGGTTCTAGATCCAAGTATATGGAACTTGCCCAAATCCAAGTTTATTTTTTGGAACCAAGTAAAACTAGAATCAAGAAGTTTCATCAAAGTTTTAGAATCAAGGTTGAGTTGACCTTGAATTCTAAAAGGTTTTAAAATCAGAAACCACAAACTTATAAAATATCATGAAATCTCAATATAATCTGTGCAAAAATTGTAAAATAATATGTTTATGTAAAATCTATGGGTTTCAATGTGTCAAATGGCATGAAAAGTATATACATTTATTTCTACATAAATTATGTCTTTTTTACTTGTGATGCCTTGATATGAAATATGTATAATTTATATTTTAACTAAATCTATGCAATTATCATGATGTAATTTTGAATAAAACTATGTAATTTTGTATGTATTAAATATGAATATTCACGTATGAATATTTAAGACAATGAATATGTACAAATATCATTCATATTAACCATAACATAAAATTTGTGCAATTTTTGTGTATATTTATGAAATCAGATTTGCACGAAATTTGTACAAACTTATAAAGTTTGATAAGTTTGCAATGGGGCTAGACTTATGGTTCGATTCCAAGTTATAATTTCAACCATAGTCAAATTGGGTTAGTTCCCCCCCCAAAAAAAAGGTTTTAAAGTGAGTTTTAAATCATTTTTAAAAAAAAAATTATGGTTTATGTTTTGTGTGTTTGTTTTTTTTTCACCTATGTAAACAAAAGAAACCACTTGTAAGCTCACAAATGTGCATGATCATTTCTTACAATAGGTAAAATCTAAAAAGATTAAAATTCAATCTCCCTAGCCTTGTTTGTAAGTTTGAAAATTTTAAATATAAATATCATCAAGTGAAAATTATTGTATCATCACATATTGTACAAAAAATTTGGTCTGCATGGATGCAAAATGAATTGTTAGTTTTTTTATTTTAAAAAATATTTTAAAAAGTCTGTGTAACCCATTTATTATACATCTCAATTTTTTATATCATCATTTTATGCTACTCAATTTTTTTTTGAACGCTAAGATACTACCTCAAAAAAAATGCAAGGTGTCAACTATACCTATGAAAAGAAAGTCAGATTGGTTGCCAACGATGCCTCCTCTACCCAACATGTGTAGCCAACTTGGAGACACTGTGAAATTTAGGGGAAAAACCCTGAGGTACCCGACTCCGACCTTAAACCCTAAACCTAATCACGTTCCCATGTGTTCCCGGTAATTCGTGCGAACACATGTATTGTACGTATGGTGTATACGTAGAAAGAACCATGAACAAAAAGAGTAGACGTGGAGCGACTGCGATCGAGTCTTTGCCGGATCCAAGTGCGATTTCGATCCGTTTCTCGCAGAATTTACGCACAATTTCGATCAGTCTTTTTGCACGATCTGCGAACTATTTCATTGTGAAGAGAATCCTTTCAATTCGAGCTCTTTCATGTACTGTAGTTTCGATTCTGTTGCATTTGCCATTTCTTCAAGCTTCAAGCTTTTGCTGTCTGTGGTGTGTGTGCGCGTATCTCGAGCTGTTCAGGTCTTTTTGTGCTCGAAAGAAATTTGAGAATCAAGTTGAGAGAATTTGGGAAGAAAGTTGTTTGAGTTTTGTAGTGTGTGTTGCGGGCGGGGCTGGGGGGATTTCATCATCAATGGCTGTGATGGCGAGAAATGGGATTGTAAACTTGGGAGTCGCCTCTGCTACGTCGAGGAGTACCTTCTTCAAAACAGCTTCTTCTTCTTCTTCTTCTTCTTCTTCAACTGCTTTTCAAGGCCAGCTGGTGATGCCACATTTGTTAGACTGGAAGCAGCTACTAGAATCTCAATCCCTAATTTACGTAGTGAGGAGGAAGAAGCAGCTGTCGTCGTCTGTTGCAGGTGTTGGGTGTGTTGCCCAGATTGCTACGACCTCTTCTTCCAGCAGTGTGACAGATGACGACGAAGTGAAGGAGAAGAAGAAGAAGGCAGACGCATATTTTGCTTCCGATTCCAGACCCATCGTGTTGTTCGATGGTAAGCTCAATTGCGGTTTTTTTCCACCCCCTCCGTCTTTTTTCTTGCTTGATCTCCTTTCTGCTGGGCACAGTGGATGCAGCAGAACTCCACCACCACGCCGCATGCGAGGATTTTTTTTGTGCAGGAGCTGGCTGCAAAACCCTAACTCTTGTTGTCTGTTATGTATTCGTTCCATTTCGTTTCAGATTTTCTGACTTGTTTCTTGGAGCATGTTTGCTAGGGTTCTGGAAGAGCCTCAATGGCATAGAACGAACTGCACATGTCTGCAATTCTTGCAAACTCTCTTTGAGTGGCATCCAAGTATATAATTTTTCTTGGCAAAAATTTGTTCTGAAATGGATGCAAATGCCTGAAACTCATGTTAATTTTTCTTTGTGATTCAATTGGGGAATCAGGTGTTTGCAATATGTGCAATGGTGGAGTGAATTTTGTTCTTGACAATGACCCTGTTGGGTATCTTCTTCTTCCCCTTGCCTTGTTACACTTAAGGTCATATGGATCCATTGCAGACTTGTTTAGTTTTGAGAGTCTCTCTGGTTCAAAGAAAGGAATGTACAGTATACTTTTTGGTATGTTCTTCAACTGTGCTCTGTTTTGGAACTTGGCCACCACATGGTTTGATGACAACTATCGATGACCATTTTGCACCTATCATCACAGATTTTTGGCCTATGTGTCTATGTGAAATTCAGGCTCAGAAGTCTCTCAATTCTATCTGGATTAGGTCAAAAGATTGGCCAATTAAAGTTTAAATAAACTGATCCCATGATAAAGAGAAGCAGTTTAGGACTGCAGCTTGGAAGCTTTAAGGATTTGTTGAAGGGTTTTGGGCATCAAACAAGTCTGCAATCAAAGGATTGTCAGATTTTAGAATTCAGTGACTGCACAGTGATTACATGCTCAGGTCTGACTGGTGGTACTTTGCCAATGACAGCCGACTCCGATTTGCAGCTTTGCAAAGTGAAGCAGGAAGAGCTCTCTTGTTGCGATCAGGCAGGGCACCTGATGATATCTCGAGTTTGGTCCTTGTTGAGAAAGACAGGTTTCTTCTTCTATGGTTCTATTTTCATTGTGGGATAGCTAAATTGGTTTCTTCTTCTATGGTCCCATTTTTATTGTGGGATAGCAAAATTGTCCTTGGATCAAAACCAGGGGTGAAAACATTACAAGACTCTTAAATGTACATCCAGTTGCATGAACCCAAAAATACTAGCCTTCAAAACAGTAACAACAACCCATTATGAGATTTTGGATTGAAAAACTTGTGTTTGTGTCTCTGTTTTTGCAGGTCATACATTAAGTCTGAGGGAGTTTTACGGACAGCTCAGTATCTCCAATCCCTGTTTCCTCCAATTGCCAGCATTGCCCTCCTTTTTCCCTTGTAAGTTCCCTGACATTGTCAATCATGCAATATCTCTGGACTGATCTGACACAATATTTAGTTCCATTTTGAAGAGTATTTTTAGTTGTGTTTTGTCCTTAGTTTTGTTTGGAATTTGGCTGAGTTTGGTGCAAATGTGCAAGTTCTGATGAGTTCTGTGCAAAAGTGAAAAACGCTGTGCAAAATGGATATCATGAACATTGAGAGCTATTGAGAGTAAGTTCAAAGTCTTTTATGGGATGATCTTTGTCCAAATGACATGTAAAATCCATTGCAAACAGGAAAATGCATTAGCCATAAATGACTAACCATATGGATTTTATCTTATACAGTTTCAAATATTGGACTCTGTTTTTTTGAATGCCACAGATTCTTCAGAGACTTTGTATACGAAAGCATTGCTGACAACCGTTACTCAGTCTTTGGACAAACAGATGTGTGTCGAATGTCAGATGCACAATTCAAGGAGCGCTTCATTGAGTAACCTATTTTTCCATCTCAAGTAGTTTGTACATCAATAAATGGTTTATAATTTAAAAACCTTGAAATATCAGGAGCACATTTCCTGGCCTGGATTTGCCATCCCATTCATAAACAGTTTGGCTAGGAATTTTTCGTGTACATTACAGTGTAGTATTGTAAAGGATTTAAGTTGCCCTTTTCTGCCTATTCAGAGGTAATTAATAGTGCAGAACATTTCCACTTTCTTGCCACTTGCCAATTCTGCAATTGGACATAGAAGTGCAGAAACTTTAATTCAAACTTAAGGGATTTTGTACAAATTTCTATTTTCTGGTGCTTTTTTTGCTATGTAGGATGTGTTGACGATTGAGAGCTGAAAATAGCGATGACAAAAACGTAAATTTACTATGAGCTCTCCACTCAATCTTAGGATCATACAAGAAGTTAACAAACTTTATGATCTGGTCTGGTGTACTCCTAAATAGGAGGTGAACATCCCTTGCAAATGTTTGTGTTATTTGTAAATTGTATCTGGTGATGAAATTGGACAGGAGATGAATTGCCTACCAGGGGCCAACCAAGAAAAAGGGAAATAATAGTGGCCCAAACCCATTTCTGCAGTGAATTGTGGGTCAAATGAGTCTGGTCTCCAATGTCTATTTTTGTGTGAAGGAGCAAGCTTGGGTTTTGCTTGCTTCAATGTGTGCATGATAAGTGAGTGTGTGAGGGTTGAAGCTTTTGAAGAGAGAGTTGAAGGTCATGAAGGAAGAGCTGAAGCTTGTGAAGCCAGTGACTGTAAGTGAGTGTGGTGGAGAGGATTTTTGCAGCCCTAGAACCTGGCACAAGAAACTATTTTGTGCTTGTTCAAAAAAACAAAAGGTATGGAGGTGTGTTGACCTGGTGGACATGGAGAATTTCTTGCTTATGAACCCTGAGTAGAAGTGAAGGTTGTCTTCATTGAATGAAGGGTGCAAAGCAAAGGGCATGTTCATTGATTGACACTACAAATTGTTCCAACTTCAAGGGAGCTCCTGAGTTTTGGAGGTGAAGATTAGGGTTCTACGTTAAAATTACCTTTGAGCTCTCTAATCTCCAATTAGCATCATAGAGCATCCTCTCAGGAATATAATTATCACAGTGAAGAGCTCAGCCTGTCTTGTTGTCTAAGTGTATAGAAAAACCTTGTGGTGCACTTCATAGTTCATTTGGTGTTGAGATAGAGACTTTGATGGCAGCTGGGGAACTTTTGTAGTGTAGGGCAAAACCTTGGGTGAATTTTTGTGGTGTACTTGGTGTTGCAATAGAGACTTTTGGAAGCACTTTGGGACCTTTCGAAGGTAGGACTGAACCAGTGTTGGGTGGATATCTGGATTTTCCAGATATCCATCTCAAAATATCAATTGGAATATCAAAAATGACATTTGACGGATATCATTGGGACTGATATCCAATTTGATATCTGAGATGTTGGATATCACCCATCATGATATCTGGTACTTTGTTGAAAACTATGCCGGATTTTAAAATGTTGATATCCGACCAAGATATCAAATCCAGAGCCGGATATCAAGGTTAGTAGTACCTATCTATGCCTTGAAAGCCTTTGTTTGCCATAGATAGGTTGATATCCGACCTAGATATCATATCCAAACACCTAGCAAACACAATTAAAGGAGCCACAGAAAGGGAAGGGGTGTACACTGCTTAAGAATTGTGCCTCTCTATTTTTTAACATAATAGGAACACAATAATTCAACATATCCACTTGTTTTTTTGGAATGAATCCCATTACCAAAATTTTAATCACAAAATTTTCATGCAAATTCATGTTGTTTGAAGAGTCTTTTTTTGTAGCATTCAAACGAGTCAAAACACAAGAATAGATAATGTTCCTTCATTTTGAATATTCTTATTGCTCATCAAATGTGCACTATTCACTCCCTAAATGGGACAGCATATTCAAGTTGATAAATCAAAAGAGCAAAAAGAGTTAAGCTTGGTAAAAGTTTTATTTATGACACATTGACACATTTATTTCCAATGTGGTTTTGACCTTCAAAATTTCAAAACCTGATATGTGTTCTTAACAAAGGTTATTCCTTCTTATGTGATGGACAGAAATCAATATATTTTATAAAGAACATTAAATTAAATAGTTTTTCTCATTGATTTTCAACATGCTACATTCTGAAAACAAATCATAATTAGATTCAATTCCACTAGTTTGTAGATTCCAAAAATGGGTTGGGAGTTTGATTTTCAATTTTGTTTGCTTCATGCAAAATTGGAGGCTATCAATTATGATATGCACTCGAGAATAACTAAATATTGTTGAAGATGGCCAAGAAGCTGATTAAGAGCCTAATCAGTAAGGTTGAAAAGGCATATTTTTGGTAAAGAAGAGGAGTGAGAAGAAGAGGAGTGAAGGAAAAACACATTTGAGGTTTTTTTGGGGTAAAGCTCAATGGAGTAGTTCTTGAAAAACCTAATGCTCTCTGATGCTAATTGGAGATTTCTATACACTTAGACAACAAGACAGGCTGAGTGTTGTCTAAGTGTTGATTTCTCACTTGATTTCTATATCAAGTAGATTGTTGATCTAATGTTTCTGTGGGGAACTTGAGTCAGCAACCTACGTGCGTGGATGTACACTAAACTTTTGAAATGAAATGAAATGTTGAATTGTCTCCATGGATTCAGTAACCTGGTCTGGTAGCTTAAAGCATGGTATGTATTTATTTTGTTGTACCATAACTATGTCTTAAATCCTAAGTTTGCTAGATCTCGACCTTGGAGAGGAAATGAAATGAAATGTTAAATTGTCTCCATGGATTGACTAACCTAGTTTAGTAGATTAAAGCATGGTATGTATCTATGGTATTTTGTCATGCAATAACTATGTCCTAGGTTTGCTAGATCCGGTCCGTGTAAGATTAGTTCAAGATAATATAATGTTTGGGTGCTATGAAATTCAAGATGTAGGAGTTACAACAAGTTATTGTAGAAATGAAATTTGACCCCCTCAATGTAGTTGCAATTGTCATTGATTTGAAAATTGGTGGTTAGAATCTTTTTGGATTGTGATGATGGTCATGTTTGTTATGAAATCAATTGCACATTTAGTTCCTTGGAAAAAGTGTGGGTGTGTTCATTAGTATAAAAATGGGGTGTAGTTTATTAGCCTAAATTATTAGAGATTTCTATAATGAAATATTTTCATTGCATTGTAATTAGTTCACTTTTATTAAAGTTATGTCATTATGTAATCATCATAATTCAATACTAATTGAAATAATTTACTATAATAAATAAATGATTTTTCATGTTGTTGTTTTAAATATCCTAAGTTATACCATTGTAAGTTATACCTTAGATTATTCTAGGTTATACCTTGAATTATACCATTGTAAGTTATATTTTAAATTATTCTAAGTTATGCCCTAAATTATACCTTAGGTTATTTTAAGTTATTATAAGTTATACTCTATGTTATTCTACCTTAAAGATGTCTACACTAAAATATATCATATGTTATTTCACTTTAAAATATAATAGCCTAAAATAATATAAAATAGCCTAAGGTAAAATAACATAAAATAATCTAAGGTGGAATAGCTTAGAATAGTCTAAATATATAATGGAAAATAACTTATGGTAAAATTATTTAGAATAGCATAAAATAGCCTAAGATTAAATAGCCTAAAATAACCTAGGGTAGAATAGTTTAAAATAACATAAGGGGGAATAGCCTTGAATAGCTAAAAATAGCCTACAATAGTCAATAGTATCTCAAGGTGGAATAATTTTAAATAATTTAAGGTGTAATTGTCTAAAATAGTCAAAAATAGCCTAGTGCAAAATAGTTTAGAATAGCCTAGGGTAAAATAATTTAAAATAACCTAGAATAGTAAAAAATGATCTAGGTTAGAATAGCCTAAAATAGCTAAAAGTAATCTACAATAGTCTAGGAATAGCATAAGAACCTAGCTTAAAATAGTTTACGCATAACCTTGGGTAGTTTACATTAGCTTAAGAATAATTTAAGGAAGCATATGAAGCATGTAAAGTAAGGTAATAAGATAACATAGGTAGTTACCTGGGTAGGTTAGGAAGAAAATGTGGATAGTAATATATGGTGACAAATAATTTCACTTATTTGAATAGTGGTTTAATGGTTAAAGACTTGTTTTGTAAGCATGGAGGTGAAGGGAGGTGAAAGGTTCAAACTTTCACATTTGCACCTTAAGTAACATTGAATATGTACATCATACTGTTGGCAAAATGGATGCTTCACCATCTATGTCCAAGGTTTTGCAAGATTTGACCAATACCTATTTGTTAAGCTCAACGAAGATCCAACCACTAGTTGGTGGAAAGGAGAATAACATGGTATGGCAGTCTATTGAATTGTTGCCAATTTCATCTTTAGGTGAAACCATCACTCCAAATGGGATGAACATAGGTGATGATGAACTTTCCAAGCTCACCTGTGAAATCTGCTTTTGAGAAACTAGCAACAATTTGTTTAGAAGTAAGAAAAATTACTCCACACATTTTTAATTTCAATAAGCATTTAATTTGGAAGATTATCAATTTCTTATGTGTATTCTTGAGATGATGCATGAACTATTCCTTTATAGTTCTTGAATTTCGCAATGTTTAATTACAAGACTATTTTCTTACTTGTAATTCTCTAATTCACGTGAGCAGAATGATGCATTCCATTTTGCTTCAATTTCCATCAAGATGATTTTTGTTGAATAGTTCTTGAATTTAGCAACATCAAATTGTAAGGTTTTTTTTCTCTGATGTGCAAAGTTGTGGGCATGATGTGTTTTATTTTCCTTATTTACAAGGAAAAACAACATGCCCAATTTGTGACATCCCAATAATAGGTTGGCAGAAATTGAAGCCTAAGGTGCTTATGAAGATCAATCCTTTGGTCTTATCTCTAGGAGATGCATTTGATATTGTTGTGGATCCTGCCATATGTGTTGAGAAGAAAAGGAAAAAATGCAAAAGAAACAAAAAAAAGCAGGAAAACAAGCAAACAAGCACATAATGGAAGATGAAGAAGATTTTGATGTTGACAATGAAACTGATAGTGAAGACGAGCAAGTTGGCCTTATCAAATGGTGTGTAAAAGAAAAGTTCAAAAGAAGGAAGGCTAGATCTGTTAACACATCATAGGAGCTAGATGGACATTGGGGTGGTACAAGGTTTGCACTATCTTTATGAAATCTGCCATAGATTATCCATCGGGATGCCAAGGCTTCCAACATTTTGCTAGGCCTTGATTTTGAACCATAGGTTGGACATAAAAATTGGATGGACTTCCTTTCTTTGCACATATGAATTGAACATATAAACCACTTCTCATTTGGAACCCATTCCCCCTTTCAATTTGAATTTTGTTTTGATAATGAACTTTACCAAAATCTTTGTGTCTAGGGACATCTTGTGGATTCTTTGCAAATTGTAGATTGTAGATTGTAGAGTGCAATTTAACTCTTTATTCATTTGGTGGGTATTGGGATTAGAAGATCCATAACCTTCTTGGGAGATAAAATGAAATTGGTGTTTGTCATGGGCATTAGTGCACCTCTACAGCTAGTGCAAAAGCTAAGAATTGTATTGTGCTCATTTCCTTGGGCCAAGTACTTAACACCAAAATATTATATGCATGGAGTTGTAAATGCATATAATACTTTCTTATGGGATGTTGAGCCTACACTCGAGCTAATCATTAGTCGTTGACCTATTGACACCTAGAAACAGAACCTTGTTGTATGGGTCAGTTTCAACCAGAAGTCCTGCAAAGGTAGTGTGCTCCTATGTTTGTATTTTTTACATAAGAAAGATTGTGCTAAGGTGGGTGCTTGAACATGTCATACAACTATTTACATTGCAGGAATCATTGGAAATGGTGAAAGTTCACCATCTAAAGAGGCTCATGTCTAGGTCACATATTGACTTTGAGTACACTATAATGGATGATGACCACAACCATGAGCAAGAAGAATAGTATGGCAACAATGAAGAGTCCTAGCTTGCAATTTCCTTAAGCCCTAGCAATGGAATTTGAATCAAACTAATTTGAGGTTTTACAACAATAGTTCATCAAAAAAAATCTTTCATGTTTTCAAAACCTTTAGGATTTTCCCAACACCATTGTCCATAGCACTGATAAACCAATTAGGCCTAATGATGGTGCATAAGGTCTGTAGTAGACTTTGAATTCAAGAGTTGGTCAAGTTGGAAAAGACCATTGAATCAAAGTTTGCTACAAACTTTAAACAAATTAGAAATTCCCAACCATTAAATCAAATTAACAAAATCAAAATTTGCTGCAAACCATAATACAACATAGGATTTTAACAAATCATTGATCTAGCATTGGAAAATTTGATAAATAACATAGGTTGGGTGCAAGAAACTTACAAGACCAAAACCTCATGTAATATTTGATCCAAGCAATTATATCTTGTATGTCCATTTAGACCCAAATTGTGCAAATTATTACACCACAACCTCATTACAGTCTGCAAAGATCCACACTAGATTACGTTGGTCTTGTAAAGAAATAAGCTTGAACCATGGGAAAAAAAAAGATTTGAAGATTCAACCTATAAAGTATATATTTGTCCTTGTTGGGCACTTGCTATGGCCAACTATCCAAGTTTTGGATGTCCAATCTAGGTCCTTAAAATTAAATAACCTTATGTATCAATTCACATTAAGATAATTGCATTTAATCTAACTCTCAAGAATACATTAACTTTCAACCATTTTCAACAAGTAGAATTTTGATATTAACCAAGGACTCCACAGCAAATTATTGAGACCTTGAATATGTCCATTAAAAAATGCACTCAAATTGAAAACCTGAATATGTTCATACAATAAATTTAGATTGAGTAGTTGAATATGTAAATTGAAAAAAAAGATAGCTACATACTTGATCACTCATCTTTTGAAAAACACTTTGAATCAAATTGAATTTCAGAATCACTATTGAGATGACATTCTCAAACTGCCAATACACATTTAATCCTTTCACATGAAACACTTGGCAGATTGTAAATAATGATTCCTCCTTTCTATTTGTGTGTAACTTGCACCATTGTAAACTTTGAAACACAAACAAGGTGGGAATAAATATATGCGAGACCTTTAACTACATCCATCACAAATGAAGTTTCTTTCCTCCCTAAGTTTTTATAATAATGACCTTCCACTACTTCATCTCCTTTCTCAAGTGAAGTTATAATCATTTGCCAATGGTTGGTCCCCATTGTACATAAACAAACGTCTAACACAAGTGAGAACCCAAAACAATGAATTTTCTTCATTCCCAACCTCTACACAAACAACAAAGTTACCCCCAACTTGCAATTCAAATGCAAGTTGGTTGTTGTTTGGACCTACCTCCCAATTTGTGTTATCATCATTAACTTCCACCAACATATCAATACTGGAACATGGTTCCAGTGTTATTAATTGCCAAGACTTTACATGAGCTTGATTAGGACATACTCCAACCACATCATCGACACAATGGATGCATGAATAGTTGTAGTTTCAAACTTGGAGTAGGACATTCTTAGAATGGCTCACAAAACGAACAAAATGCATGCTACATGATCCAAAAACTATTTTGCAACTATACTAGCATTGCCTATCCACTTCACCCACTTGGATCTCAATAAAGTTTCTAGCAACTTCTAGCCTTGCCCTCGGATATGTAGCATGGGCAATGTTCATGGCGATCTGCAAAAGCTTGGTAACATTAGAAGCATTGTGCATCTTTACACCATTGGACCGTAATTGTTCAGTCCTGATGCATTGCTTGAAGCAAGCCTCGACACCATCATGGGGCCCCTTCCCATGACAAATGCCCCAATAGTGCCAATCAAGCATGCACTCACGTGGAAGTTCAGGGCAAGCTGTAAAAAAAAGGTGTTTTACAATATAAATCCATGAATGAGATCCCTTAAATTGGGCAGCACATCCATCATTCCAAATAATGTGGCACTTGGGATATATCTTTTGTGCACAAAGATGGGCCCAATGGAGGTTCAAGCATTTCTGTACAAACAAATTATCATGTTTATGATCATCACTAATATATTAAAAATACTAAGTTTGCAAGCATTGGCTATGTTCATCTTTAAGGTCATAATTAGGGTTCACAATATACA
>Ga0209611_10005922_pt1 | contig 20289 bp, 12 predicted proteins | sample S1TSphgellanicum_3_FD_187693 | JGI IMG/M metagenome (GOLD analysis project Ga0209611, IMG submission 187693) | Host-associated microbial communities from peat moss isolated from Minnesota, USA - S1T2_Fc - Sphagnum magellanicum MG (SPAdes) (version 2) | ecosystem: Host-associated > Plants > Peat...
GTGACGGCAGATGGTGGCCTATCTGCACAATTTGAGCATTCTTTGCTCATAACTGAATCAGGTGTAGAAATCCTCACAGTATGAGATAATATGGAGTCATCAGGGGCTCTCTATTCAGGTGGTTTTATGATAACCTTTGTTCCCATTTCCAAATTTGGTGGGGGGACTTGTAACTGTTTCTCATTCTTTATTGCAAACTGGAGGATGTAGGGTGGTGTTGCTTTGAACATTACATGCAGAGGTTGTTTTAAGGAACTTCATTCTGGTGCTCTTGCACTTACATTTGACAATTGTATCAACTTAACCGATTTTTCCACTCCAACTGAAAGTTGTGTTGTTTGGATATAACACATTACACCCAAATTCTGACGTAACCCAGTGACGTTCATATGCCCTGGAAAAATCTTTATGTTCTGAACAAACTCAGGGACTAACATCAAAGGGGTGCTTTTTCTTTGACCCATAGAAAAGCTTCAGTCCAGATGACACCAAAAGTTGTAAATACTCACTTGGGGATGAATCCAAGAAAGGAAAAAAAACAAGATGGAAAAAGGTCAAAATGACAACTCGCCGCATGATTGTCATTGTATCTGGCAGTTATTGTTGGATCATTATGCAAAGTAATCACTCAATGCAAGTTCAAGTTATAACCAAAACAAAATTTGGCAATCCATGAAGACAAGTAATTTGGGCTTTTCTTCAACATCCTATTTAAAATGCAAAGATCATCTCTGGGCAAATCATTAAAAATGTGGAATGGAGTGCCTTATGTGGGGCACAGAAGGAAGTTCCCACAGTGGCATAGGTTTTAGTGTCATGGGGAGACAGGGGGCCCTCACACAATCGACACTCACCACTCCATTTTCAAAACATTGAGCAAATCTCTCATCATTGTCACAGCCTGCCAAGGCCTTGTGCAATGTTGTGGCAGGTCCCAAACAATGTTGTCCGGTTCTTTCATGTTTAGAGAACTTTTAGAGAACTCTCAGTCCTGCTTTTGACACTTTAAAGTTATGTGGAGGTTCTCTGGTTGCAGGTTTGAGCCCAGTTCTTCCAATTTTTACTTCAGTTCCAGTTTTGGCATATTTTTTCAAATTCTAGAGCCTCCAGGCCTGGTTCAAAAAACCAGGTCCAGTTCTATGTACACACTACACATTCCAAATCACTAGGTACAAATTTTTACTACAAATTAAAACATGAGTCCATACAAATATGGAGTTCAACAATTAATTAGTTCAGCCCATAAAGTTCAGCCTACTTGCCAACTTTTCAAAACAAACTCAACTTGCCTGCTTAAAAAATATGACCCTATGTTCAATAGTGTTTTTTCATCGTTCCAATTTCAGTTCCAAATCCTTGCAAAAGACTAGTTCCATGGCCCCATTATTTGTGTTGATTCCTATAAAATTGTGCCACCTTAGGTTTGAGTCACAAGAACCTGAACCTTGAATTTAACACTGCAAACTAGATACCTTCACAACACTAGTCCTAAGCCAACATGACCAATAACATTCCACGACCTCCTTACTTTCTACAAGCAAATAAGTTGTTCAATAAAAATTTCAGTTGCAATAGAGTTTTCAGTTTAGTTTCTTGCATAGCACATCAACACTTTTACAAAAATAATGTATAAGATTCTAAATAAACAACCAAAGAAACCAATGATCATCTTCAAAATTATGGAATTGATTTGCATCACTTACACTACTCACTCTCCCAACCATCTCTGCAATAAACTTGGTGGAAGCCCAGCAATGCACACACACCTTTTCACACATCCATTTGAAATGTGCAAGAGTTTTCCTTACCCTAAACATGTGGGCTATATTATCCCCTTAAACATGGCTATCAAAAAGACCACATCACAAGATGTGTGGCCATGTTTTTGAACACTTTAAGAGCATACTCCATGTTCACAAGTTTTTTTCGCATATGTAATGGTTTCCATGTGGCCTTTTTAACTTCTACTTAGTACCCTTAAAAGGCACAATGGACAAGCCTTTTGGGTCTATTAATCGAATTGGGCAAGTGGTCAAAAGTTGAATTAGACAAACCCAATACCACTCTTACATTTTACCCCATAAAACCACCAATCTAAATCTACAAGACCATTTTGTCACAAAAAAAAAGTGAGGAAAGTAGACAACATAAATCACAAATTTATCATGTAATGAATTGATAATAAAATCGTGTGAAGTTTGTTCATTTATAAGTTTGTACATTTTACACACAAATATCATGTGTTCAAAGCACGTTTGACAGATTGATAAATGTGTTAAAAAAAAATATGAACCTATGAATGAACAAATGTCACATGAATTTTGCATCTTGTTATAAATTCATGTGCCAAATGTATTTTCAATGCACAATATCAATGTATGAAACTTACAAAATATGAATGAACAAATTTTGCATAATTTTCATTATGAAGTCATAAAATGCTAAATTTGTGATGTAAGTCAAGCATAAAACGAGTAACAAGATTCTATTAATGAAAATTTGCAAAACACAAGGTACAAAAATTTATCAATTCCATATAAATGTTCATCAACTTCAAAAAAACTATAATTAAAAGATTGAAAGAACAAAAATATGATTTTTTTCAAACCCTTTCAAAAGTTTTGCCCCAACTTTTGTATCTTGCACATTCAAAACAATTGAAAAGTTTGACAAATGGTTGAAAATGTGTCCATAGGGTGTTTGCACACTACGGTGACCTTTATGTGGATGTCACAATGGCAATTTTTCATGTATTCTCTAGATACAAGAAAATAATAATAAAAATCATTGAAATAATAGAAAAAAAGATTCATTTATCTAAAACTATCATAATCCATCTTTCAATAATGAAAAAATAAAATAAAAAATGTGGATATCTAATAAGTAATGGACATTTGAATTTTGTCGACATTTTTTGTCACACTTGCAAAATTCATGGATATGGACTTTTATTTTACAATGTGTTAATCTTATGTGTTTGAAACTTTGGGATATTAGATGAATCATGTTTTAAAAACTAAAGATCCATTGAATGAATGGAATGTGATTTTAATTTATTATGTTACAGACTTTTTAAAATCCCAAAACCTATATTTATTTTAAAAGCCCATTTAAGCATTTAAAAATATATTTTTTAAAAATCTTTTGTGATATTTTTATTATGTTTCATAGCATCATGATTTGAAATTGGAAATGGAAAAAGTGTAACTTTCAATATCATCTAAATATTCATATTTTAAGTTAGTTTTCAACTACATTAGAAAAGGACTTTGAAAAGGGATTATAATCCACCGAAATTGTGACACCCTAGTGTGTTTTCGGCCCATAGTTTTGGTTCATGATCATTGTCAACACACATTTGTTCACGTGTTGTTTTACACCATGGTCAAATTCAACAATATTTTCAAGGTTGTCCCAAAAAAATTGATTGCCACATTTGTTTTTTTGTTCAAATGGGTGACACTAATATTTCCTCTATTAATATTCAAGTTCTAATGATCAACTACCCCAATTGACATGTAGGATATTCATGGCTAGATAAACCAAATCACATTAGTTCCTAAAGCAACAATGTGACATGCATGATGCACTTAGTTACACATCTTAAACCTTAAGCACTAGGTTACATCCAAGATTCTACCATTTCATGAATAAAGTATTGCAAATCTTGGGCACTTGTGCCAAATCTACATTTTAAACACATAATTGACTAGAGATATTACCTTTCACAAAAATAGAATTTTGACTAGGCAACTACCACAACCAAAAAGAACCGTGTCACAATATTAAATCATATTGAACAAGGCTTGGTGGAAGCTTTTATTGGTTAGGAATTCATTAGCAGATGTTCATCACCTTTGAGATAGCAGCCACAAAGTTCGACTAGATTACAATGTTGAACACTGGCAATGAGAATTCATGAACATCACTTCATTCAAGAATTCATCTTAACCTTGTTTTGAGCTTATCAACAACAGTTTTACAACTTTTGTGCCATTTGGTAACACAACCATCTTTAAGACATTGTATGAGTAAAATGTTTGTTTTCCTTAATGTTCAAAATCTTTGTAAACATGACATGTAACATATAGGCCTTGCAAAAAGAAACTACCTTACAAAAAAAATAGTATCCCAAAGGATGTGGCAATTGCATTGATCTATAAACCTATAGCAAATGATTTAAGAGCTTTGAACAAAGAGAATTACCCTACAAAGAAAAAACTACATCACAATAGTTATAGCAACTACATTGATCCATAAACCTACAATAAGTGATTTAAAAACTTCAATTGATAAATGAAAGGACTTAGAACAAAAGCAAGGCAATATTGCACCTTCTTATATTGTTGAAATCTCATAGATTATTATTTTTATTACATAAGTGGATTCTGAAAAGCAAAATAATTATTTGACACCCAAGTCTCAAACCTAAAAAACCACTATGATAATATACATATGTCCTTGAATAAAAATTTAGAACCACAAAAAAAATTTAGACATTTTTTTTTTTTCAAGAGACATTAAGGTGCATTCACTTTTATAAATTGACAATTAAACATGACCTATTTACACCTTTTAAAAGGAAGATTAAATTGTGAATTGAAAGTGGATTACAATATTCACTGGATAATTCATGGGGTTATGATACACTGAAAAGGATGGAATTTGTGAATATGAAAATGCATAACATCTTCTATTTTGAAATTGAGATGCTCAATTTCCTTTGGTGCTAATTCCCATTTAAAATGTTGCACAAAACTTGCAACATTCATTGTGACAATTGACATGGCATGTGTCATACCAACAAAAACCAACACATGGAATTTACATCAATTAATGCTTCAACTTTCAATTGTTGCAAAAAAAAAGATCTACTGTAAAATTTGATTTCCAACTAAGGCCATAGTAACAAAACTTCCATGAAAATTAAACTAGACCGATTTGAACCCTTTGTTTTGATTTTATCCTTGGGTGTAGGGAAACATCAAGTTTTTCAACCCTTGCAACATTCATCTTCTCTTATTGCAAGTGTTTGCATTTTAGACAAGTTTGGTGTACATACAGAAACATCAAATTTAGTATCTGTGTAATACTGGCACAAATGTTCTTGCCTATACCAAAAGGCATGATGTTCAAATTTTGGATGCCTAGATCTAAACTCCCATTGTTCAACATGTGTTTAGGATCCCACTTCTTAGGATTGGACCATACATTTGGATCACAAATAACTTGGAAAAATCTTCTAAGTGTAGATTTGTAAGGCACCTTAAATATCCATGGATGCACCCATCCTATAAAATAAAAGGGATATTACACTTAGTATTCCTTGAATGGAAGGGATAATATATTTTTTTATAGTCAAAGGATTCCTTCCACTAAATTAAAGAGTAGGTGTAAGAACCCTACCTTTTTTATGCCTTGTGATTTATATATGTTTGCATTCATGATAATTTGAGTTCCATATTAGGATGAAAATGACATTCATTGCAAAACATAGGGTTGAATTTGGCTATTGCCTCATCCAAGCTCCCTTATTTGACATGGCCTCACCTTTAGGCTTTGGGGGACATTCCCACAAAGTTGAGCCATGCACTCTACTTGTTTATCCTAGTTTGGGTTTATTTTGGGAATGGCCACACTGTTGGGGGAATTTATTTTACCATGATTTCTTGAATGCCCAATAGTTGCATCAAACTACTTTTTAAACATGTTGTAATTCATGCTTAAATATCAAAACTAAAGGAAATCAAAAGGAATTATTTTGTAAACAACTAGTATATTAGAATATCACCTACTTGCCAACCTTTAGGAATGTCATAGCCACCAAGAGTGGTATCTTTGTTGAAATAGTGAGGTGGAGACAATGGAATGGGTGGGTATTTTCAGAAAATTTCCTTAATCACAACACTCAAGTAAAACATGCTTGGAATATCATCTTCTTTGACCATTTGAAATGTTGTTTAATCTTGACCACTTGTAACATCAACTACTTCTTATAAGGACGTTCTTGTACTATAGGATTCCTAGCAAGCTCAAACATAATCCATTCCATTATCACCATGACTGTGTCTATGTTCTCAAGTATTGGCTCCCATAGTAATTGCTCCATTTGCAACTCACTCAAATGTGTTTCTTTTGTTAACAATATGTCTACAAAACATTTCCTTGGTCCCTATCATCCAACCACCCAATAGACCACAATATGAAAATTGATGATAAATTAACTGAATGATGAATATAAAATTGTTGAACTTCAAACTACATGATGATAAAAGTGAACTGAGTCTAGTTCTAGAAGCTCATGAAATTGCATGTTTACATAGTTTTTGGAAGATGTTTTTTGGAGAACAAGATAGGTGATTCGACAACCTTCACTTAAAAAATTGAAATACATCTATTTTTTAAACTAATAAAAAAATCACAATTCCATGATTGGAAAATATATCCAAATCCTAGTGGATTCGAATTTAATTACAAAAATTTCATATTGTGTAAAATTTGACGTTACATTGGAAGTTAATTAATTACATATATTCAACTGATTTTGTAAATGTTTACGTTGTTCCTTGATAAGGCCCTTGATGATAAGTGTTCTTCGTCTTTCAATGGCCTTGATCTTTTCCTCCAAATTCTTGTTAGGTACCCATTTAAAAGCAAGGAAAAAATCTCGCGAGTCAACCTTAGTGACAATTATCTTAAGTATGACATCGATGAATGCATAAAAAATCTCCCACTTTGTTACAACTCCCAACTCTATATAATCAACTTCCTCTAGCACATAACCCAATATCTGCAAAAAAAAAACATATTCCCAATTTTAGACATGAAAAAAACATCCAAAACACAATATAAACCCCCAAAAAAACACTTTACATGTTGATGATGATCACTACTTGGAACATGGAGAAGGGGGTAAAAGTTCTTTTGGTATAGTCATGAACATTAATCACCACACTTCCAAATGAGGACTATTGCCTTTCAAGTCCAAGAACATCGCATCCAACATGGAGAACATAACATTTTCTCAAATGGGTCGACTTTGTTTCTACCATCCATTACATGAATTCATAAAAAATCCCTCATGCAAGTGATACACAAAAAATGCCAATGATACACAAACAACAAAATTTCGTAGTAGTCAAGAATACACAACCCAATTGATGAAACTTAAGTATAGGATTGTAGCTACTTGGGTATTAATGTTGAAGAGATGACCAACTAGAACCTTCTTCAACATGTGGTACTAATCATCATAGTCTAAAAATGCAACAATTGTTTTATCCTTGGTTAGAATTTGCAACGCTAGAGGAAAATTTCTAGATGATATTGTTTCATATTTTGTGCCTGCACAAAAAAATTCTTGAGAGCACTTAACAAATAGATGACAAATGTTCCTTCCTCATGAAAAACATAAAGCTTTCACAAAGAACTTTGAAAAAATTGGAGATAGAAACTTCACATGTCAAGTAGATCAAGATCAATCTTGATATTGTTTTTTTACCTCCTTTGTAATTTCAGGTGATGTGATGACAACTTGTTTGATTGAACCAACTTGGATTGAAAATATAGGCCCATATTTCACAACCCAAGTTGTGAAACTTGTGTAGTTTCTTTTCCTTCGGCAATTGCAACAAATTGCCCAACAATGGTAATCTAGGAATGGTTATAATCAAAACCCAAACCCATTGCAAAAAAAGATTTGGTTACACCCAATTTAAGAAGAATCCTAGAATAGACATATATATTTTGTGCACCAAATTGTGTCATTTAGCAAATATCCATTTACACCCATTTTCTAATTATTGTTAATTGCAATTTTTGAAACATGAGTCTTTCTACAATTGCTAAAAAAGATTCTAACATGTCTAGCTTTAAGTTTTTCATAAATATTAATTGGAAGGTCTCAGACAGAAGTTCAAGGTATGAAACAATATTGGAAAAACTTAGAGGGTAAAAAAGGTTCACAAGGAGGGAGATCTTTCTTCTTGAAGAAAATAGAGGTAACAAAATGGACAAGGATCCAAGAAACAAAAAACATGATGAAACACCATTGAAGCCCCATTAAGCTTTTTCCCCAATACCAACTCCAAAGACATTTCCCGATCAGATTACAATTTGGTCAATATTGCTTTCATCACTATCTTGAGTAGTACGTAGATTGGAAGTTTTGATCTGGAGGCACTAACAAACTTTGGTTTCAAACTCTTATAGCTATTTGTCATCTACATGAGCTTTACAACATCAGTGCTTTTAACTCATGTTGGTTACTCCCCTTGATCATCATGACATATTAAAAACATTTAAATCCTATGTAAGATGCATACATAGGATTTGATGGCATTTAGGAGACTCTTCAAGGGTTTTCTTAGATGCATACTAGACCATTTTCATTGACGTTCAGAATGTGACCCTAGATTGCAAATCTTAGATGAGGTTCAATAGTTCAATCCAATCACTTCATTGGAAGATTGCTATGACCTTATGAAAAAATGTACAACTTTTAAAGCCTTGGAGGAGCTTTTGAATAGTCTAATAAATAGAGTCAAATCGTATTTATTGACTAATTCGTGTTTTTGATTAACTAGTTAATTTGATTGGTCCAAGTGGGTTGCTATTAATAATCTCCCACCTACTTGGAATCCAAGTTTCAGTGCTGTGGGTGGAGTTGGAAAATAATTATAACATCTCCATGCCAAAACTTTAAACAACTCATTTATTTAAAAATAAAATAATGTTTAATAATCACTGTCCCCACCAACAAACATCATCAACGTCCCTTTAAACATTCAAAGACCATTTATGTCTTTATGTTAAAAAAAACCCAAAATCTAATGAAAGATTGATGGTCAAAACCATTATAAGGGAGACAAAAAAGGAAGGCTAGACAAAGGCCAAAAGATGAATAGCTCGTAGGGAACCAAAAAAAAGGGAGAAAACTAGTCCTTTTTCATGGTAGGAAGTTATCTCAACCATAGCCCCCTTAATGTCACCTGCATGCAAATTGTGAAATTTAATAGTAGTGGGAGGTCTAAAACAAGCATCACCCACCAATGTAATCTTCTTCTTTATAGTAGAGGGTAAAGCATGTTAAAGACCAATACTAACGCGTTGCATGAAGAATTGAATGTAAAAAGACAAGGATAAATGACCTTTCGATTGTTTATCATGGAAAGATGGGCACATTCCTTGATGAAATAATCCATATCATGTTTGGGTGCACCACACACTTCCATGGCCATTAGAATAAAGTGATGCCGTTCATGAAACTCTTTGTACTTATAGATTTTAGTAGTGGCATTAAGTTTTATAGCTGCATTTGTTGCAACCCTAGCCTTGGGCTTGTAACCAAAGCAAAGGGTTTGCAAGGGTGTGGGCCAAGACCAAGTTTAGGAGACGCATTCTTATGCCTCGGGAGTGCAAAAGAATGTGAGGGAAAGAACCTGCACACTCCCAAGTGAACTTTCATGTTGGGAGTTAGAGTCCTGGTGGATTTTCGAATGTTTAGAGAGTGATTGCAAGGGTCAAAACCCAATGAATCGAAGAGTTCCTCATATCATTGAAATGCTATTGAAACTTAGATGTCTAAAATGGGCTCGCATCACCCATTTGAACATCTAAAACACAAGTTATGGCCAAAAAAAGGGTCAGGAGTCGAATTGACAATTTGATTCCCGACCACTAAAAGTTGGGAATCGACTCGATTTCCTTGCGTGCAGGTGGCTTGCCACATACCGTTGGAAAGCTCTCGATGAAAGCTACAACGTTATTTTAGATGTCATCTCATTCAGAGGTTTGCACACAAAGTTATGGGGCCCCAAAGTTGCGGAAATCCCAACATTGGCAATTTCAGGACTCCCACTTGGGAGTTCCGAGACAAAAAAACCATTTGGATGTGGGCTTCGTGGAGAGGCACATAGTATACTATAAGGGGGAAGGTGGTGGCTTCCCCCAATTCTGGGCCATGGTGAGTCTTGTGAGTCCAAGTTTGCCCATGGTTCGTCTCAGCACCAAAAGTGCTCCAATTATGCACTAACCACCTGGTGTTGGTTTTGTACAGGTCCGTGTGAGTAGTTGATGTTTGTCACTTTTCCTAGTCCCATCCCAGAATTCCAACACGCCCCTTTACCCCTCAAAGTGCTGCGAGCCAAGGAGTGTGCCTTGACTATTTGCTTTTTCGTTGTCTTTAGTTTGGACTCACATTTGAGTCCATTAAGGAGCTTGGGGGTGTGTTAACATTTGTTGGTCAGTTGACAACACTCAAAGCAACTGTTTCTCGCATCGAATCAGTAACCACCACATCAACGACAAAGACCTAGTTTTCTTGGGTCATGTAAAGATTAGCTCATAATGAAACTTTTAATGTAAGGGTGTACCACTGTTCTTTCCATACATTGTGTTCACTTTATTAAACAAAGGCATACATGATGTCTCGAATGGCATCATGTGTGGCTATTCGTTGACCTCCAAATGGGTAATGAGCTAAATGTGTGCTAGATGCATCCAACCCATGTCCACATTCATACATGAAAAGATTAGATGCCAAAGGCTGAATCAAACCAAGATGAATATGCAATGTGAAGGTGAAAGTGAAATGTGCGATGTGAAATGAACAAATATATGGTTTAACAACCAACCATAGCCCTGCCCCCTTGCCTAAACATGAACATATGTGGGCTATAGATGCGGAGGAAATGGAGTCATCTTCTAAGATATTCTTAAGGGATGTGTCATGGTGGATGTCCATAAAAAATGCTTGTAGACCTAGGGCATCGGTAACTGCTAGACTTTCAAAAAAAGGGTGCATTTCTTTAGCTACAAGAGGAAGGCCATTTCGTGTTGCACATAAGCATGATTGAAGTAGGTGTGAACCCCTTTCAACCTGAGAAACATATTTTTCCAAAATGGGTTTATCAAAAATGTGAAACTTAAAACATAGACATGGAACCACTAGAGCCCAACTTCTAGATAGTAGATGGGGCATAATTTTCTTTAGAAAGAATGCTTATATCACCAAAAAATATTTAAAAATATTGGTAGTTGAGCTTGACGCCTTGTTAAGGGGCCTTGAAAAAAACTCCCATGATCTTAGATCCATAATGTCCCCACATACCTACGTAACTCTCATGTCAAAACTTGCCAAAAGAGATAGGAAGGAAAAATGTAGAGGTACTATTCGAAGGAGATAAAAAGATCAATTAATTACACATAAAGACAAAATGCCCAAAGCAACCTGGGCGTTTCCTAAGAAAAAAAAATCATCAATATGCACCATGTCCTAAGATAAAGCCTCATCCAATAAATGCATGGCAAAGTTTTGAGTATGCATTGACACGCCCAAAATGCATAAGCCATTTGAGACCAAAGTGTAACCTTGAAGAATCTCTATGCCTGGAGAAATCCTTGATAGATTCCAAAGCTTACACTTTGACACCTTGACCCTAAGCCTGACTAGGGCTAATTGGGTCGAAAGGTGGTCAAACGTGCGAGTAATTTCACTCATAGGCCCCAGATTGTGGGTATCATCTGCTAAGGATGAAAAGATGCAACTAAGGATCTATGCAATGATCATTAGAAGAGCTCGATAATGAGCCAAAACAAATAAAAGACCTTATAGAGAGGTCACCCTACCTCGAAGTTAAGGATGACTCAATAATGGTGAGTAATAATCTCTCTGGACAAGTAATAGTCACTCTCCAAACCCATAGTAATTTAAAAATAAAAAAATTAATTTGACCACTGCAAAATGTATTAAGTTGACCACTGCAAAATGAACATGGACACAAGAGAGCAATAGGATTTACACTATCCTGCTGCAAGATTTAATGAAAAGGGTGTATGCAAGTGTGAGGTGGAGATGCTCTTAATACCCTAACTAAAACTTGGATGTGAGAAATATTTATGGAGGGTCACATAGGGTGGAGATGGAATCATCGATCGGCAATGCTCAAGTGCAACACCTGATCAATGACGTCCAGATTAGATGTTATTATTAACTCAATGTTCTGTTTTTCCTATGGGTGCAAATTACTTGTTTCTAGCTCCTCTTTTTCCTCAGAATTCAAAGACAGTTTCTGATTTCAAACCAACTTTGGCTGGCATCTTCATATGGGCACTATATGGATTTGACAAGGATTTAAAATTCCGGAGCTGGGATCATAGCAAATCTTGGACCTCTTCCAAAGGTATGTTCCAAAGTATATAACTTAATCTAAGTTTGTACTATGTCACCCATAGTCTCAAGGTGCAAAGTATGCAACCCATAATTCCTTTATGCTCAAAATGTGAGAAACTTTATTGATAAAGGAATCAATACAGAGGTGAAGTCCAAAAGGAAATGATAATCCAAGTTGAATTCCTACAATTTAAAACTTTTTAAGGTGTCTCAAAATCATGTCACAATAACATCACTTATTGTTTTTTTTACTTTAGTAATTTGAACCCTTCTATTTCACCATACTGATAAAACACTTGGTGTATAGTTTGTTTCTATATCTTTACCTGTAATATTTATTAGAAAATCCAAATTCCAACATCTACCCACTCAACAAATTCACATTCTTTTGTAAATTCATTGACTTACATCTCCACAGCCATTGCAAATGGGCGGGTGGGGGGAAGGGAGGTTTGTGCTGCCCATTTTTGTTTAAGTTGTTCCATGTTATTTTTATGTCGGTGAAGTCCTAAGGTGAAAATGTCCCCTACTTGTATTCTTTAAGTAGTAGGTGTGAGGTCCTTCTCTTTTGTACTACAGGTTGGGTGTCTGTTTATTTGGAAGTGATCATATCCTAACCCTCTCAATCCATGGGGCCATTCATTTGACAAAAAGCTCTTTAATCAACTGTTGTGCATGCTAACTGTTTCACATTTTCCAGTTTAACAGGAAATAGTCTTTCCATTTTGAAGTGTTCATGTTAACCCCACTTCAATTGGAATAGTATAGGGATGAGTGACCTTACATCAGATTTAATATAGCTGAGCCAACTAGTAATTATTGATGTACTTAGTGCCCGGCAAATGTGCTTGAAAGTTTTCAACTTGATGTTTTCAAAATTGAAAAAATATTGGGGAATCTGATTCCAATGTCAATACTAATTTTGTAAAACACTTAGATAAATGTGTGTTGGACTTGGGAATGTCTCGTCATAGGCCCCTTATTTAGAGAACAGGGCCTTATCAATGTTATTTTTGACAAATTGCCCAGAGGTCTTACCAGCAAGGTTTTACCAATATATGAGTACAAACATTCATATGCAAATATCAACACATGAGTCGATTTATTTTGTTGGTATGTTTTTGGGTGGCTTAATTTGAATACAATGTTTTGTGTCTTCCCACAATATATTGTAAACTTTTGTTTATTTCTCAAGAGTCCAGATCATTCAAACCAATGTGTTTTTTAGTTTTTTGTTAAATTCAAATTTTGAATGCCACATCATTGGCTAGCATCCAATTAAGAGGGATTTAACATTCCAAGCTGACATGATTTTGGAACCTATCTAAACATTTTTTAGAAAAATGGTACCTACCACACTAAAAGTTAGAGTCCAAATGTGGTGAAAATCTATTTTTTGTCAAAATTTGACGACTTTTTCTAGAAGCAAATAAAATATTGCAACACCATATGCCCTTTTCACACCCAAAAAAGGTTAATTTAGATAGGAACTAGTGTTCACTAGTTATTGACTTTTTCTTACTTGATTATCAACTATATTGTTGATACCCTACTAGTCATTTGTTAGTGTTCCCAATAGTTATGAGTAATTTCCTAATCATTCGGTATTGAATTTCAAGCAATTGCTAACCTACCATGATAGTAGGTTGTCAATCTTAGAATGCTAAACATATTCATGCTAATAAATAGATATACAAAAAAATGAATTCATAAAAAACAATTAAAAAACTTGAAAATCTTATAAGTAAATGACATGAATCTAATGGTTATGGATTGATTATTGCATATATATAACCTAATCCTATGCAAAACTAAAACTTATGACTCAAAATATTGATAACCTAAATTTTTGCCAAAACAAACATCAGGCAGTAGTTCTGCAAAAAATCAATATCAGCCAAGACTGATGGAAACACCAACCCCATGTGCATGGGCATGTAAGCTAATGTTTTTTCTCCCAATGTTGTGGTTTTGAAACTTTGGTGGTTTAATCCATTTTTGGGACTTTGCCCCAATTTTATATTTAAAAATAAAATTTTGCAACATATATATTTTGTATCCACAGTGCTAAAAATTATCCCAAAAAGACTCAATGTTGGAACATGACATGATTTTCTGCCCCCAGCAAAATCTTATTCCATTCACATGAAAGGAATCAAATTTCTTCTCTTGTTCCCTTGCCCAGTGTTTTTCCTTTATTAATTAATTAATTAATTAAAAATACCTTCAATGTTGCATATGACATTCGAAAAAGTGAATTTGATTCCAATTGTAATTGGTAAGAACCACATTGGAATCTGCTTAGTTTCAAAACAAGCCATGCAATTTTTTTATTTTTTATTTTGGGAAGAATTAGACTTAAAGATTATTCAAGTGTATAACTAGGCCAAATTATGCATTGGTTACAAAGGCTTTTAACTCGTCAAACATTTCCCCCTCCCCTCTCCCTAAATTTCCCAAGACAAAAACCACCACGGTTCACTTCACCCAACTTAAAAAAAAGATAATACCCAAACTTGCAACCTTATCAATTAAGCCTATTTTTTAAATTCCCCGTCCCTTGTACATTATCTGCTTGAAAGGAGTTCCTACAATGCCTATGTAAGACAAAGACAATTTAAGAAAGCGACTCCCCAGGAGAATATAACCACTCGACGAAGGTAGAGGTTATTAGTGTATGGGTTGGTACCCAAGTTATCAAAGTGGCTTCATTGAGTCTCAAAGTCCCCAATTCTCCATATCATATATACATATATAGGAAAAATACATCGATTTCTATATGAGATTTTGAGTGTAGTAAACAATGTGAATACTAATTGTTTAGAACTTTTCTCTCCCCCACCTTTGCGTCCAGAGAAAATGAAAATGATGAGAATCCTCCCTTGCATCCAGCATTGGGAAGTGGGAAAACAAATGCTGATAAGTGTTCCCTTGAAAAAAATTGATGATGAAGAAAATAAAATTAAGCATACCTGTGCACACACACACATAAATAAATAAATAAATAAATAAATAACACCCAGAAATAGAACAAGAGGAAAAAAAAACGACCTAAAAGGTTTGGTTTATTTATTCCAAGCACATTTCAAGTTTTTATTATAATGTTGATGGACAAAAATGGTGAGTTTTGATTATTTAAATTTTGGATTTACAAAGCCTTTTTTTAGGCGAGGCAAGCTATCTCATGAGCTAGAACATAGTGCTTGGATGTAACATTTCTCCTACAATGGTCCAAGTAAACCTTATAAATTAAAACACAAAATGAATGTTTTAAAAGGTAAATAAAAAAGCAAGCAAAGGATGAAGGTATGCATCCATCAAAATCATGGATGAAAATATTAATACATTTATCTTATTCATGGACAAAAATTTAATTGTTATTTTTGCACATTTGTAATACAAATTAGCATATTGTAAATATAAATGATTTCACAATCCTTGATTGATACAACAAAAATTCCATTGTAGCGATTATTGACACTCTTACTTGAAGACTTGTATTTTCAAGAACACAATAACAAGCGGTGTGCAGGAAAAAAAATTCAGTATCAATAAATGTTCTTAAACACACCAATAATCTAGTGCTTGTTTTTGGTGAATTAAAAATTGGGGCTTTATTATTTCCCTTCATGTTTTATTTTTTCTTTGGTTTTCTTCATCTTGGAATTATACAATGAGGACAACTCAACATATGGACATTGTTTGCAAGGTTTAGGGCAAATTTTTGGAGAGTCAAACATGAAAGGAATTTTTACCATAAACACCAATGTTAGAATGATTTTACAAGGTTTTGAGTTAGATGATTCAAACTTGTGAAAGCCTAACAACTTTATCTCAATATTTATGATTTGCAATGTTGAGGCATTTCTAAAAATCTAAATTTTTATCTTTCATTGGGTTTATTAAGGGGTTACCTAGAGACTATTTAGGAGACCACATGTGAACTTCTTAAGTTAGGGAGATACTCAAGGGTCTGCTTATGGGGTTACATAGGGGGACCATTTATGAAGGCCATTTAGGAGAGTACTTAGGGACTACAAAAGGGTCTACCTTTGTTAGCGGATTCCTAGGGATTATTTAGAGAGCTACATAACCCTTATTTAGGAGATTATGAAGTGTGGGAATATTTAAGGAGTCAAGATTACACAAGGAGTTACATAAGGTGGGCATAGGGCCTATGAAATAATCCTTATGTAGTTCTTTATGTGGGTCTTATATAGTGATTTTTCCCATTATTATTTTCCTCTAGATAGCCCCTACTAACCTCTAGGTATCCCTTAAATAGTCAATTTGCATTTGTATGTTCTATGTAGCTCTCTCGAGTATCCCATAACTCAAGTAAGCCTCTAGGTGTCTCATTAAGCCACCCTGTGTGTAACCTTTAAATACCCCATACTCTAGGTAGGTTCCTAAATGTGAAGATCCCTAGGCAACCCTTTAAATAGGCTTTATAATACCTTCTTGTGTAGGCATTTGACAGCCCTATGTAGCCCCTTAGGTAAAGTTTATGTAACTCTTTAAGTAGGCCTCAGTAATCCCATAACCTAGTAGGTCTTTGGGTGTCTTCTTAGATTTCCAGTGTAAAGCTATAGGCAATCCACCAAGTGGTCCCTAAGGTTTCTCATGATCCAAGGACATTTATGCGCTACTAAAACACATGAAGCAATAGGAGACCCATATCAACCTAGGTTCACGGAGAAATGTCAGTTTCTTCCTTTGTTATTTCCTCCTGGCATGGTCCCATATGTATTTTGATCGTCAACCTAAACGTTAAGGAAACCCAAGTTTCTTGTCTTTGGTTTTCCTCACTTGGCGGATAATTTTGACACACTAGAGATATCCTTAAAGTCAGGAAAAGACAGCACCAGTACCCTGAGTTTGATCATACACAGGGTGAGATCTTAAAAAAACCCTGCAAAAAAATACATTAGCATTTAACAGGGGGTGAAACTCAGGAACCATGAGTTTCACCCTGTCTTTCTTTTTTTCCTCAGCGGCTTCACCTGCTGCTACATAGATTTTCACTGCTCCTACGTGTACAGCTACTATAATTCCTCTCGAACCTTGTGCATTAAATGCTGAGATTCATCATTTCATACTGAGATTTAATAAAATTTCCTTACTTTAGGGATACCACTAAAAGAGGGGTTAGGGGGTGAAAGGAGGTCCAAAGACAGGGTGAATTCGCGATATCTCTACTATAACCTTGTTTTGCAAGGTATATACATTTAGGTGGTAGACCTACTTTATCCTATGTTTGAGGTCCAATTATTATTTTTCAAGTGTGAACATGTTCAACTATAATTTTTCTTTCCAATCACAACTTTTTGTAATTAATCTTTTTGAATTTCCAACAAATTCAATGTCTTCCACGCCTGAGGTTTATAAAATCATGAAATTGCATCTATTAAATCTGGCTTGATGAAGGCTTTTCGACACTGTCAAGATTGCTCCCCAAATTGCAATATATGTAGTTTTCCATCTTGATCTCATTTGATTTTCATCCAGATACTACTTCAATAATCAATTGATTCCACACCATAGCTTCAAACATTTTGAGGGCAGCTCCATGCACCCCCAGAACTTGATGATGATACCAAGAGCAAGGCAAGAAGCACCATGGTTTGGGTGACAATACAAAACAAGAGAATCTACATCTATCCATAGATATTCGATTTAGTGTCATTTTCTTCATAACCTCAATGTCAGTTGGATTTTATTTTTTGTAGCCAAAAGCCCGATCATCCACACAAAGTTACCTCAGAACCTATACATATGATTTGCTTACTGCTAATTTGACACTAATTATGTTATTTAAAAAATAACAAAATGCTTAAGAAATACATTTTTCAAGATATTATTTTCTGTTTAGTTTTAGTTTTCTTTTATTGGTTATATACCAATTACATTTTTATTGGTCAGAATTTTAGTTGGAATTTAAATTATGATTAGGACATTTTCAAAGTTTAATTAGTATGAATTATCATTCTTGTTGTATTCCTTACTTTATCATCTTCATGATGAGATCTTTTTTCCAAGTTCATTCTATTGTTCTTAGAAGAGGAATTATGTTGTAATGAGAAAAGATTTTAGAAGCATAAGAGAGTTTTACTGAATTTTTCTTTGTGAATTCTACTTTGAATTTTGTTTTCTTTAAAAGTTTTCTGATTGTATGAAAAAATGTGGATTTGAATAATTGTAGATAGATCTAGGAATCATAAGAATTAGAATTGTTTTATTCTATGCAAAGGGGCCGCTATTTGGGTTGTGGAGTGTGCAAGTGTGCAAAAGTTTTGAATAATTTGTCAAGATGGCTGATGTGGAAGCCAACATGGCACCTATGTGGTGTTAATTTGGCACAACAATGATGTGGCATGGATGACAAAGTTTCGACATGTTATTGATGTGGTGTTGATGTGACACTAGGTGATTTGGTGTCAATGTGGTGCATTGGTAACATGGAATTGAGTGACACATTGTTGATGTGTCATTGGATGACATGGTGCTAATGTGGCACATAATTGGTGACATGAGGCCTTGTGCCAACGTGGCGGGTTTAGGGTTTTGCTTGCATGTATGACAACATCACCCACTTATGAAAGTGACATCATTAGAATTGGGAACGTGCCATCATCAAACATGGGAACATTGGTGCACGCCAAACAAGGTATATTATTTGGATTTATTATTTTTTCATGCCACTTTTGAAAGCATCATGTGAAAGATATCCATTGTTGATTTATGACTATTACATGACAGTTCCACTCAAGGGCACATCTTGAGCACACAAGGCATGATCACCAAGGCATTGTTGAATTTTTGCCTCAATTGGTTAATAGGATTTTGTTGAGTTTCCTTTGGGATGCCCTTCGTGCACAAGCACATATGGCAAGGTTTTCAACTCCACAAGGTTTGTAGGATTCTTGTTGAGTTGCATATATGTTGCACATGTTTAAGGAAGTAGTGCTTGTGACTTTGGAAAATGGGGATTTCTTCATTTAAGGTTTGTATCACCATGTCTAGCAATTGAGGACACCATAAAGCACAAGCTCAAGTGAAAAGAGTGAGTATAGCCATATGGGAAATGTTGAAACCCACAAAGATACTTGCTGAAATTGAGGAAGAAGAGACATTAGATTTAGAATTTGAGGTTCTTCTAACCCCTCATTAGAGTACAAACAAAGCAGAATGTAAAAATGCAAAGTACAATTGTAGGTGCAACAAGGAACATAATAAACAACATTTAGCCCATTTTCTTGCTACACATGAGAAGATTGTTATAGATCTATTAAATCCAATGCGAGGTTGGCAATCAGTTCCTCCCAAATTGACAAAAACATGGCTCAAGAAAATTGATGTGTGTTGTAGCCATGAGGTGGAATATGTTGCCACACCCATTTCATTGGGAATCAAAAGCCCAAAGGTCAAAGGGTCATTAACATTTGTGAAGGTATTCATTAGTTTGGTCATTAATTCTTTTATAATTTGACTACACAAAAGTAATGGTTTGAATTAGGACTTTGGATAAATGTCTAAATGTTTGTTGTTGCAACAAATTCAAATTGTTCAAGTTTAAAGATTCAAGCATAATGAAATGGTTGAAATGACAATAAATTAGAGAGTGCATATTAAACCAGTTGGACAAATTCCAATGTGATGGCAAATAACAAGGAAACATTATGTGATTCATTAGTCCTAAATTTTGTCCCTTTTTTATCATAAGGACATTACAAATAACAAAATGATTCACACATGGACCAAAGGAGCATTTCTTTAATGGTTACCACAAAGTGGTTTTGAAAAAATTGAAAACAATGTTATCAAGCTTATGCATGTGTAAGAGCTTTTCATCAACATAAAAACTTACATATACTTAAAAACAAACAACATTGGCATGTTATATGTGTTCTTTTTATGTTTTTTCTTTTGGTCTTGTTGTCATGTCTCTTAGGTTTTCCATCAGAAAATATATATTATCTAATGGTTTAAGTGTGAGTTAAAGAAGGTTGCTTGTGCTAACACAAACTTATCATCCTTTAGAAAAGAAATTGTCTTTATGTGCATTAAGAGGTTGTTTTGTTGTTCCTTGGGGCACATCGACATGTAATAGCAATTTA
>Ga0209611_10005923_pt1 | contig 20289 bp, 13 predicted proteins | sample S1TSphgellanicum_3_FD_187693 | JGI IMG/M metagenome (GOLD analysis project Ga0209611, IMG submission 187693) | Host-associated microbial communities from peat moss isolated from Minnesota, USA - S1T2_Fc - Sphagnum magellanicum MG (SPAdes) (version 2) | ecosystem: Host-associated > Plants > Peat...
TTTTTTTTTTTTTTTCAATTTTGTGATGTTGCTTAAGTGGCAATCATCCATAAGAATATTTAGCCAAATTTTGTGATTCTCAAAATATGAATGGGGAGGGGGGTTCAACTGAAGAATTCAAATAGGTATATACACAAAGCTGTAACTAATTTCCCTTGCAACTGATCAAATTTTCTCTGACTAATAACTAGTGCTTCGGTGTTCCTAGTTCCTGTTATGCTATCCTGATTATAAATGTACCTTAAGACATTTATGCATCTGCTGCTGCTGATAGCAGCTGACCAACACCTACATTGATATTGAAGAGACTGCATATCTAATTTTTCAATTGAAGAATTTCACTACAAGATCATGTTACAATCTGCAGTTCTAATCTTTTTTTGGTGCAACCGATCATCACCGAAAGTATACAATGCAGATTGATCTGCATATCAGCTAGGATCCATATATGGAAACGTGCAACAAGCTCCTGATGTGATATAGCTCCAGTTCAAACCATTGCAGATCACCATGGCTGATTTCATCACTTAACACGCAGCTACTGGAAACTTCAAAGCTCTTTGCAGTGCTCTTCAAAGCTTGAACATGTATCAGAGCATCTCCCACGGTGCTCAGTATATATACGTGACCCTGCAAACATATTTCTCACATCCAAGTTTAGTTATAATTTTATTTTTTCCAACCCCACCCATCAAAACAAAATTGGGACTGTAAATAGGTAGGTAGGAGACTACTGCCCACCTTCAGCGTTTTCTTTACAGGCGAAATTTCGCCTACAAATAAAAAGGGCCTGTGACTTTTACAAAAGGATTTTGTGAGATAAAATCCACCAAATTTGCCACATTTTCGAGGAAAATAGAGTTGAAATTGCCATTTTAAGACTATAGTTCTTGCAACTCGCTAGTACATAGCAGGGTTTCAATAAATTTCTACTTTTCTCTCTGAAATGTAGCCAGATTTGGCTAAATCCTCTTGTGGACGATCGCCAATCCACCCTACCTCATGAATTTTTAAAAAAAACCCTGCCCACCTTGACCAATCAAACTATCTAGCCAACGAAGAGCAGGTGTTAGGGTTTGCTCACATGCCTTTGACCAACCTCCACACATCCTGTGTAAAAATGCTAGGTCAAAACCATTTTGCTAAGCCAAACCACCATGTTTTGACTTTCCTGCATCCAATTTTCTTTTGAAGAGCCACATACATACTGCGTATGGGTGGAGCTGCTCTAACTACTGCTCTTGAAACCTGATGCAAGAAGCTTCATACAGTGATGTAGATCCAGTTTAAACATGATTGATCATGGCTGATAATTTTCACTGATTTCCGGAGCAAAGCTTGAACTGCAGTGCTCTTGATCAAGCTTCAAATTACCTGTAGAAATGTTTTTGACTGCATCAGTACTATAAATGTGATGTCACGATTGATGATCAATAGATAGATCAAGATCAATAAACTAGAGCGGTCGGTTGGTCTATAGGTACGTTATATAACAGGATCAAGAGATGTGAGATCAGCTTGAGTGTTTGAGCTGTGAGAGCCTTGAGTTGCGTGTGTGTGAGAGGAGCTGCTTGAGCTGCAAGAGTCGAAATGGGGAAGTATTATAAGTTGTCGACTGCAGTTGTGCAGATAGGTGTTGTTGGTCTAATGAGCTTGAGCTTGCTCCTGGGACTGGGACTGGGGATGCAGGAAGTACAGGACGACGATCACAAGCTGTCCATAGCAGCAGCATGTGACATAACAGCTTTAGAGCCGTGCATTGATGCAGCCAAACAAGCCACGACACCTTCAGTGGCCTGTTGCTCTTCCATAGCATCGTTGGGGAGCGGACCCACGGGCGTCTCGTGTCTGTGTTCGTTGGTGATTTCGCAAACAGCCAAGGAATTCGGTGTGCAGTTCCCGGTGGCCATAGGAATTCCACAGCGATGTGGCCTTGCTGTCCCTCCCGGAGCTCAGTGCGACGGTACTATATATTATATGTCTAGATGAACTTGCATATAATATATTATATATTTGCATGGAAAAATCAAATAAAGTCTTTGCAAGCTAGTTGCTACATCACCATGAAATCCAAACTGATGAACTTTGAAAGTCCCCCTCTAATTATAAGCGCTCTTATTAGAGCATCTCCACAGGCACGCTACACAACATGTTTTGGATGAATATCAGTAGAAACTTGCAACACAGGCTCAGCAAAATGGCTTTTGCGCAACGTTCTTTTTTGCTCAATATATATGAGGCTGACAAAAACTAGTGCGCAGTCTAACACCACGTCTTGATTGATCAAATATATTAATTGATCCAGGTGATTTGCTATGAGTAGGTTTTGTACAACAGTCTTGGTTTATTATTTGTGGGTGGAGCAGTGTCTAGCAAATCGGAGTTAAACACTCCTGTTGTGGTAGTTGCGCCTCCCTGGAGGAGGGTGAAATTTTGCCCCTGTTCGCCAAGACAAAAAAACACTGAGGGGCAGCAGTGAAATGGCCTTTACAGTACATTTTGTGCGAAGGTTTTTTGAAAAACAAAAAAAAACCATTGTGAATCTTCTTTGGGCTCCTAAGAATACACAGGTTGGTAGTGCCCTGCAAGGGCACCTGTAACAGGAAATGACTGTTTCTCATCGGCCAACTATAGTGTTGTCTGAGGTGGTGAGAGTTACACAGTCTCTCACTTTGTACAGTCGATCTTTTCAGGTTCATGGGTGGGGATGTGGGAGAAACTAAACAGTATACGCTGGATGTGCTAAATATTGAGAGAGGGCTGCTGCGCATGAAGAATGCACACAATATATTTCTCAACATAATTATAGCTTCTTGCTTGGTTATTCTCAGCCTGTAGGAACTTGAGTCGTTTGCTGTATCTAGAACTTCAATGAATTAAAAAGCAAGAGAACTAGAGTTGTTTAGAACTCTGTAACCTGAGTTAATTATTCTGTGCTGATCATTTGGAGTAGGTGTTCAAGGACTAATTAAATTTATCTCGGTGGGTTTTGTTGGACTGCAGGTCAGAGCGTTCCAGGTGGGTAGAAAAGTTGCAATATATCAATGCAGCATGCCGGAGCAGCAGCTCAGCCCGTGAGCAATAATTGCTAATTACATATATGATAATTTCTAAATATGCTACTCAATAATTTAAACATGGTGATGTCAGTGGCCATAATTTTGCTAAGTGGCTAACTTAATGTCTGTAGATTAGTTCAGGTTTTTGAGCCTCGTTGGCTTCCATGTTTCTTTGGAGTTGCTTGCTGCCGCTGACCTGCATATTGTAAGCTCCATATGTAGTACATGCCCAAAGACAAGTTCTCTACATTACAATAAAATAATTACATGCAGTTAACTGACTCTCTACAAGTTATATGAAGTACAAATCTTTAATCATCCTTCCATATTTTTGGCTACATACATACACAAAACCAAATATGAAAATCTGATGATTTTCAACTCTTTTTTTTTTCTTTTCTCGGTTTTCACTTTTTGGCTCAAACTGAAACTCTCAAAAATCACTTCGTTTTCGAATTTTTGATTTTGAAATTCTCTATTTGGTGCTTGTCTGAAACTCTTCAAACCTTAACCCTAAGACTATCCTTACTTTAGGATGGCTTTCTTGCTTTAGTTGGATACAATCAGTGAACATGAGAAGAAAGATTTCTTTACTTACCAGGTGCAGCAGGAAGGTTTCCTTTTTTGTTTTGTTATTCTCTTCCATCAAGAGTTCAGGAGATGTATGCAATTCTCTCTACCTCTAGATGACAGTTACTCTTATACCTTTGTATATGCAACAACTGCTCTTGTAACAGTGGAAGAACCTTTGATTTTGCAGCAGCCATTTCAGATGACAATAACTCAATAGTAGTAGTAGTAGAACCCTCAATGCAACGGAGGTTTTGGAACAACTCCACTGATATCCTGCCACCACCATCATCAGCCATGCCCCCAAACTGTTCTAGTTTCTACGAAACCTATAGTAATTACCAATTTCAAATTCCAGATGTTCCAGAATGGAAGTGCTTGATACATGAAGAGCACCATTACGTGCGTTCTTGTTTACATTCCTTCGGAGTATCCAGGCAGAAAGCAAACAAACCAACAAGAAAATTGCCAATTGCCTGTGTCTAAAACACCCTCAAGATGTGCCTCCGTCCTCACATTTCTTCTTACTCCTCAAGGCTAATGTGGAATTTCATAACAATCTATGTGCATGTATGTGCACATGCACATGTTCCCTTGATTTGGTGAGACCAGAAGTGGTACAGATTTTGCACCAACTCTGCCTCCCATTTTTCAAGTTTGTTTGGGTACCCAGGTGAGTATCGTACATCTATAATAATCAAACCTTATCAACATAGGTTCAAACTTCCTACAGCATTGATGAACATAATCATGCTTGAGCAAGTATTCTCTTATTGGAAAGATGGGAATGGTGAACAGACATAAGAACAAAACTGTTGATAGAAAGATCACAAACTTTTGCTTACTTCTGTTTTGTACCCGTAAAAGTGGTACTGGGAACTCGTATCAAGTGAAGATGCAGAATCTCACATCTGGCAAATATGGTGTTATCATGGAATGTACAAGATGCTCCTCATGCTCCCATTGGCTTTGAAGACCTGTCAATCAAAACTAGCTTTGCTGACCTCCCAATATGTTACAAAGAAACTATAGATGGTTTGTTACAAGGCATAAGCTTTAATTCAAAGATCCATGGTTAGTTTAAACCTAAAGGCATGTGCTCTTCCATACAGTTCCTATCTCTGTGTGTGTAGGGATTTGGATTTGATCTTGCCATTTTGTCCTTTGAGGAAAAGAAATCACATGTCACCGTTCATACTGATCACCAATACTAGGCAGGAATCTGAAAACAAATGGGGAGAGACTTTGAGAGGCACTCAATTGTCCTTGCTGGAGCTGAATTCAGGAATTGTAGCAAGAAGTTGGCAGAACCTCAGAACTAGCTGAATAACTAAGCTGCTGTTATAGCCTACATCAATGATGACTATCAAAGACAAAGTTCCTGAAAATATTTGTTACCAGTCGCAAGTGCAACATATCTCAACACATAAATCCATATGCCTCATCATAGTTGTCAGGGACTGATTTGCTCCATAAGTTTACCACCGAGGCCCTAACGCCATTGCACCATAGATTGCATGACTGGTACCTAGTACTGGTGCTGTTGATGAATATGGCAGTACACTGAAGACATTGGGCAGTGTCCCTGCACCAAAGAAATAAATCTGCACAGTGACAAACAAGTCTGCACCCTAGCCAGTAAGGGAATAGATGATTACACAATGGACATCAGTAATAGTAAATCTAGAGTCAATAAAATGTGAGGAGCACAATCATTATAACAAGAATGACAGAGCTTTTCAAAGATCTTCTTCAAGATAGTTGCCTAACAACAAAATACTTCAGACCTTAGACATCAGCCCTAAGTTATAAAAACCAATTACCCAGAATGCTTTGGTTTATCTGACCACATCCAGCAAGATGGTATTTTTCACCTCACAGCCACCCTACCACCTCCATATGCATGTAGAAAAAGAGGCCCAAAACAAGGAGTTAGGAGAATACACCCTCTGTGATGACTTGGAAGGTTGTATGAGATAGCATCAATGCCATCAAATTTTCAACCCAAGAATGGCACCAACACTCAAGCAACGTATGGTTTGAAACTGGATTAACAAACTATCAGTCTGTTGAATGAGACTTGGGTGAAGGGGAAGAGGAGCTACATTCATGGCAAAGCATGGAAAGCAGATCCCTCCAGTGCAGATGCAAAGTTCAAAGTCAGATTCTATGTTCGCCCTTTCTTGCCTCTGATTCCCGTGACTGGAGATTACTAGGTTTTGGCTCTTGATGAGGACTATCAGTGGGCTCTCATTGGAAAACCCTCTTGAAAGTATCTGTGGGTAAGACACCAAAGACCTAGGTCAGTTGACAATCTGACACAGGCAAGCAGTCATGTGAACAGAACACAAAAGTTCTAAATAGGCCAGGAATAGGTGAACAGAAATACCTCAGCACTGTTAGCTTAGAGTTGTTTTCCCCACCACTTTAGGGTTCAAGTTTGGATTGATCAAGTTATGAACCTCATTTCAGTGATCTTTCTCCTACTACCTCCAAGACCCTAGTAGATTTATGATGGAGTCAAGGGCCAGAGTGTAGAAGACTAAAATTAGTGTATGTCTACTGCATAATTGGCCATGTATGCCCAAAGGAAGAGCAAATGAGAGAGTGCACTTCTCAAGTTATGACTATGATAGAATGGATGGAAGTTCTTTATTTTACTGGATACAACTTTTACACCCATTTCACTCTATCTGCTCTGGGTGACAATACCCACCCAAATGTCTATGGTTCAAATTACTTAAAACCCATGAACAACATGGATTTAGTTCCAGTCAGCTTTTGCGTTACATCTCACTTTCTTCTTGAAACCATACACAGGTGCTTGAGGGTACCGCGCAGGTACTGACAGAAAAAAAAAATCTACAGATTCTGTGACAAGAGGAGGAATCTGTCTGAAATTGGAGAAGTGCTCATACATGATGCATCCTCTTCCCAAGCAGGGTGTGTGGTATTTTCAACTCCATTATTCTCCACCATGAACTCCTCAAGTCAATCTCAATAGAATTGAAAGGTGACCAAAGGAAAAATAAAAATGGGATTTCAGATCCAACAACATATCAGTGAATAACAAAGAGAAAGGAAAAGAAGACCTGACCTTTAAACAAAAAAAGACATGAGCTGCTTGAATAACTGTGACAATCCTACACATATTCAGTGACCTTCAACTGCAAAAAAAACATGTGAGTTGATGAATAGGTACCATAACATCCCATTGACATAAAACATTAGTAACAGTCAACTGCAATTTCAGTAACTTTCAGCAGCAAGAAGCAACATGTATGCAGTTGCCAACTACCATAACATTCCTACTAACCTTTATGAGCGCCTGCCTGTGGGTGGAGGTCAATATCATACATTAATCAACATGCTGAGTTTCTGTCACAAGATCAACAACAATGGAAAGACTCAGCATGATTCCCTCCATAGTCCACTAACGTGCCTTTGTCATACATTCCCATTTCAAGCTCCCAGAGACCTGCGTGGAAGATGGCAAGCTATCAAATCTTGCTTGTCCCACATTCCAAGATCCATGGATGCAAAATTTACCTCCTTCAGATCTCTTTATCCAAACAGGTTGTACTTGAACCAAAGAAAAGGGCTACTGGAACCAGATGCAAAATGGATATGGATCCAAATTGCTTGCTTGAACTTTGTTGCAAAATCACCTTCTCTCTCTCTTCACCCACTTCTTTCCCTTTGCTGAAGGATAGGCTGCTGCATTCAAATTTGTTGGTTTCCACTTCCACTCTTGTTGGTTCTAAGATTCTTGACAATCGCATACAACAGTACATATGCAAGTCCAAGGGTTGTCAACTCGTTACTACTACACAACAGAGAACCAAACTAAGCCATAAAACACACGATTGCTTGTGATACAACAGTAAAGGGAGGAGAATCCATCCATATGCCAGGAAGAGAAGATTTGGCAGTGTTGTGATCACCAGTTGCAGAAGGAAATGAATATGATTGTTGTCACAGTTAGCTTGCTGACGTATAAGTCAGTAGCTTTCTCAATTGTGCAATGATATCTTTGACTGCACAAGTTGTGAAGAATGCTTGGCTGATCAGCTGAATTCGAATTTATGGTCATAGGTGAATCTGAAGCCTGTACTCATATGCTCCACATCAATAGCATATGCATGTACCCTCATAGAACCTCAATCTAGCCTTTGCCCAATACTACCTACTGTGGGAATTTCCCAGAAAACAATGGCGTATGCTTCTACCCAAAGTTGTATGTACCACATCTCAGACATCTCAAAGTGAAGACTTCTTTGCACTAATGAAGTATCACTACTTGGAACTTTCTTTCACTCCAAAATAGAGTATTGTAAATTACAACCCATTTTATTGCAATCACAATAGGTTACATACATGTCCCCCCTTTCTCTCTTATTTTTCAGGTTTGTTAATAAATATGATATCATCATAGAATATGAAGAAGGTGGGCTGATCACATCATTGCAACGTGGTGGACATGCCAATTGGCATCATAAATTGGATTCTCACCTCTCTATGGATACTAACTACTAACATGAATGATGCTTGATCTCCAAACTTCCAAAGGTCACATGATGTGTGACCTGAAATTTGTGGTAAAAGGGATGTGCCTACTTTGTGAAGTGTGGTGTGAACAAAAACCCTAATTTTTAGGGTTTTGGGACGATCACATCAGCTTTTGGCTGAATGGCTGGAGCCCGCTGGAATATCTGTCGCTTTCTCCATTTTGGAAGTATTAGAAGATGGGGGAAAGGAGGCATTGCAGCAAAAGGATGAGGTCTGGCATCTGTCGTGGTTGTAGAATTGTGACGAGTAGTTTCCTACATTCACATTTTTTTCAAATGCATGTTAAAACATGTGATTTTTCAATACTACACAATTAAGACAATCAAAGAACTCCCTCTCATGGATCATTGAAATAAATAATATTTATAAATTCAATATTTTAAAGATAAATTTATGAATACTTTTTTAAAAAAACAGAAAGTATCCCTTAGTGAAATAATTTTGCCATGTTTTAGCCCCTAGTTCTCATCTTTTCTTAACAAAACTAGAGCTTGGTGTGATTTAAGAACAGGTCCAACTTGGCCAAGCTGAATCAGCACCCACCAATGCACCATGAAGGATGAATGATAAGTGGTCAGGAAACAATTTTCTGTTGGGTTCCAGTTGCCTAGCTAACCATAGTGGTTAGCTCAGTTGCTTCTTTTTTTCCTACCTACCTTCTAAGAACTCATTACCTACCTTCTATTATTGTTAATAGGTAGTAAAAACAGCCGTTACATATGTATAAACTGTCTACTTACCTAATAGTTACCTATTTTCCTACCTACTTATATATGAGACCTATTTCTTACAGAATTTGTTACCAAGGTGAAACCAAATATTAACTCACTTGAGGTTCACTCACAACTGAGTAGTAATGGTGTAGTATTAATTTGTTCAACTAATCTAAGATAGAGATGAAGTAATATTAATTATGTACTACTAATTAAAACTAACTACTTACATGAACAGTAAAAGTTAGGTTTTTTGTTTTTTTTAATTTAAAAGTTGTACTTACCTACCAAGGGAACCTAACATGTTTCAAAGAAGAAAGCACCCGCGGTTTAGGTTCTAATTCTTTTTCGTAAAATAAATCAATTGCTTGGTCCCATCCAATGATGGTTTTGGCAAAACATTGCCCCTTTGGTCTAAATATTTTAGAATTTGATTTAGAACTTAGACCTAAACTCGCCTAAAATCAACAACCTACCAACATTTGTTAGTCAAGAGACTTGTGATAGCCCATGACAAGGAATATATCTCCAAATAAGCCAAATCTGGTAACTTCGAGATTACCATAGTCGTAAAATTATTATTATTTAACTCAAGTTAGTCTCAAAATTTTGTTGCAATTTCTTAAACCCTTGGCAATTTATATTCTTGTCAAATATCGCTCTAAGACCTGAGAGGGGCACTCCAACACCAATTGGTTCTTGATCAAGGTTGGCAACCTTAAGGAATTTGGATATGGAAGGCATGTGTGAAAGATGTGGCACTTGAGAAATTTTGAATTACAATGATAAAATTTTCTTATTTTCCACAGAAGAAATCCCTGAATTCTCTACAAAAGGAACATGACACATTTTACATAGCATCATTACCAGACAACAACATTTTGGTTTTACCCAATGGGGTTCACTCTCTTAGAGCATTATTTCAGCGGTGCTGAGTATGTGACCCTGCAAAAATATTTCTCACATCCAAATTTAGTTGTTTATGTTTTTCAACCCCACCCATAAAACTAAAATTGAGACTGCTATTCTAAAATATTCTTACTCCACTATTACAAAATGTGGGTGCAGTTTACTAATTCCCATTCATAATTCACTGTTTTTTCATTGGTCCCTGTTCACTATAACAATCGTCAGTGAATTCACTCAAAATTCAATGAAATCATTTGACGTACAAGGACACCTTTTGTTGCAGTACTCTCAACAAATAACAAATGTCTAGCATGTAGATTTGCAGCTTATGAAGGCACTTTGTTACCTTCTCAACAGGATCTGCCATTCAGAAGAAACTCCAGAGAGGCTTCTCATGAACAGATCCATGTATTCTCACCTCCTTGTATGAGGGTACAAAATAGACTGGATTTTGCACCAACTTCAACCGCACCCATACCATGACCAATTCTATATTTGCAAAACTTTGCACCAACCCAATAAGTCTCTACTAGAGAGTCAACAGAGTCTGATGTACTTCTTCTGGCAACCTGTGTGTACTTTCTTTGAATGCTTCCTCCTCCCTCACCCCTAGAGGAAGTGTCAAAAAGCTTGGAAATCGTCGTGCCCTTTAGACAACCACAACAACCCACCCTTACACAATAATTAACACTGGACCCATTTGTTTTCATTGCAAAAGTGCAACATTCATTAGAATCTCTAAGAGCAGCTGCATCAATACTTCCCAATGTAGACTACAATTTGAATGAAGGTTAGGCTTTTTAAAAAGTGAATTAGAGTAAACCTGGAAATATACACATGATATGTATAATGCTCTCCAAAAAGGGTTAATGAAGAAATACAATTGAGTTTGGTTATTAATCACAATGATTCACCCATGTGATGACATTCAATTGATCATCGATGTACTCTTATCAATTATATTTCATGTTCATTGTTGAGGGTTGGGGAAAATAACCGTGCACAATATTTTAAGTGTGATAGATATTAGACACCCATGTTAACAAGTTCAGGTCTTGGTTCAACGTGGTTACAGGATACTTGATCAAGAGGTTTGCAACCCTCTATGTCGATCTGCTCTAATGTGTGAAAGGAAAGGCATTAACATTTCGAAAGACATCACATAAGCTAGGGTAGGCAGCACAATACTCGCGTGCTTCTATTTCTTTCTAATTGTTCATTTGCATGTCCAAGATGTGTTTGGTGGTGCCCAGACACACTTTTGGATCTTATTATGCACGATATGAGCTTTGTAATGGGTACATAGTGCCCATTGCCAGCCCAGAACATGCAAAAAAAAAAGGACCCAAACTGTGTCTGTACATCATCCATCTTTTTTGAGACAAAGATAGATTGGGCCAAGCACACACAATGAATAAAAGAAGCATGCAATGCTTTTGTACTACCTGCATAGAGGACCCATAGCTTATTTACCACCTTAAAAATGTTACTGCCTTTGATTGTTCCTGTGCAGAAACTATTTCATCACCTTGTAATTGGCCAGTTTCTTCTTGGAATTGGAATACAGTAATGGTATTGGGAGTACACCACATAATGTCTTTATGTGGAGCATACTGAAGGGGAGTGCTTTAGACATATTCATTGACCCAGATTCAATTGAAACTCAGCTCTCCATGCAAATAATTTGGAATTTGCATGGAAAGCTGAGTTTCAAAAAATAATCCTAATAGTTTGCTTTCTTCATGGAAATAGCGTAGTTGTTTGAATAATTTGAAGGGAAAGTGTGCCTAACTTACAGAAAAACTCAAGAGTGATCATGTTTGTGTACACCCATTTTATTTTTCAAAGACTCATGTACCTATTGGTCATATTGAAGGTTGTCAAAGAAATTTTATTCAGTTTTTTTTAAAAGAATGACCTTGGAAACCAAGAATTGAAGGTCTTGAATATTATGTGCAAATTACAAAAACTCGAAGGCGATAATCTTGTGATACAATAATACCTCCTCCTCGTAAGTTCTGTATGTGCTTTTTGTGACAATTTTGTTCCTCTCTTTTGTTCACCCAAGCTAGGACTCCCCAACATTGCCAAATGAAGAAAAAAAACTCAAGTCTTGAATGTCTAACCCTAATAAAATTTAGGGTATATGTCAAACCTAACTGGCCCCACTTTATTATATTTTTAGGTGAAATAGTGCCAAACCTACCTTATAGATAAGGTATGTATTCTTTGATCTGTTGACCAAGGAAGGGTTAGACTAAAATACCTGTGAACAACTCTAGATCAAGTCACCTTAACCAACACGGTTAGGGCGACTGGATATAGAGAAGGGATAGTCAATAATAGTGCACCATCCATTGGAAGCCCATTATGACTCACTTTTGGATGAAACCCAAGCAAACTTGACATAGGAATTCACCTTGGTGACCTATCCTCTAAAAATAGATCTTGTAGGTTGGTAGGTTAGATAATAAATGACTACTAGATGGTTAGTGTGTAGGGTTAGGGTTTAAGGCTAATGGGATGCTAGTAGGTATGTAGTAAAAACAATGACTGAAAAACCCTGACCAGCCAGGGAACTAGAAACTTAATCAAAAATGTTTTCTGTTCATTGACACTTCATCCATCATGGCACACTTCTAGATATTGGTTCACTCTCAGCCCCCTTCCCCCTCCCCCCCTCCCCCAACTCAGAGCAAGCAAGAATAACCTACAATAAAATTTCTCAACTCTGTAACGACAAAAAATTCAATGAAAATTTATGGCAGGAACCATCACCCTGAAGACAAAAGGGAAGGCCAAAGAAAGGCCAATAGCCGTGCAGCCTGCAAGAAGCAAAGAAGGGAGAGAGCTGAGCTAGTCGCGCTCTCGTGGTAAATTTCTCAACTACCTTCATCTTGCAATGTAAGCTTGACTTTAGTGTAATTGAGAAGAGGAAGAGAGACATATAGTCTGCCATTAAACTACGCCCATTTCCCAACTACCTTCATCTTGCAATGTAAGCTTGACTTTAGTGTAATTGAGAAGAGGAAGAGAGACATATAGTCTGCCATTAAACTACGCCCATTGCTGTTTTATTAATGTATTCATCACATTTTAAACTAAGAAAAAACTGCCCACTTTTTCAAAGTGTCCTGATCTTATCAAGACTCACACACATATATGTCCCCAGACTCTCCCCCACCACTCCACTCCACCCCACCACACCATCCAAGAGGTCTGGAGGGGAGAACACAGTCGCCTGTTCTTCCTCCATGTGCTCGGAAATGATTCAGAAGGGAACAATATTGTCAGACTAACATTTTTTTGGTTGTTGACATGGTGACATGCTGGGTGTATCAAACCAAGAGTGCAAGCGGTTAGGACTTAGTTGTGGGAGGAAGGGAGGGAGGGAGGGGGGTGGAGGTTCCTTTCTGAGTGGGTTCTCTTGAGGGAGGGCCAGCCACGCATGAGCCTGAGGGTGTTCTTAGGAGAACCCACAACTACAGGAACCTCCTCTCTCAAATGAGAACAAGGGGTGTGGCACACTGTGACCTTGCCATTTTACATTAAAAAGTATCTAAAAGCAAAAGAAGAATTATGGAAATTCAAATGTTTCAGCATGCAAAAACCCTTTAAAAGAAACCGAAATCCTTCAAGATATCATAACTCTATAACTAATCTCAAGTTTCAACACAAGCCAAAATATCATCTTTCAAAAATCCTCATTTAAATATAGACCTACCCTTATTAGCTATTATACTCTATAATGAATCTAAACACAATATCCTTTCCTTGGTAGGCAAAGCCAATAAACATCTCTGTTTCTTTCCTCCATGGAAATGCAGGAACATAGAAAAATAGGTGGATCTCCCCTTCCAGCATAACCCTGAGGTTTCCTCAGGTCCCTTGTCCCTGCCAGGCACTGGGCAGGTATTGGTACAAGGATGGTATTGCCTCAGGTCATACCAGTCTAGTCGGTTCTTTGATACTAGATTAGGGTTCCAGCCTATCCCTTCCCAACAATGGCTAGGACTCATGGCTACCTCCAATTGTTTCTTCACCTAATGACCACCCTTAGATCTTGGCCAACCATCATATAGTATATACATGGTGATTTAATGTATTTTCAACAATAGGTTAAGCCCATAAATGGGTTCATCTTGATACTTGCTAGAGTTGATATGTTGAGGATGTTGTAGGTTGAGGTGATCAAAATTATTTTGGCTGATGCCCTAGCTTTAGTTAGTTTAAATCCTATTATCTATGGATTCCATTTGACTATCACTTACAAAGTGGTAATTGTCTCTAGTGTAAATAATCCAATCTAACATCCAACAATAAATCCAATCAAATCTCGGAGAGTGACCAGGGAACTTTGATATGCCATTACCAATTTGCCACCAAATAAATTCAACAATTATAATCTTTTCAAGTGTCTATAGTCTATAGTTCAATTTTAGCATTAGGCCACTCACTACAATGTTCACAAGCAGATGGTTCATGTTGGCACCCATCCTAATACTTATTCTAAGCAATATTCAACTTGCACACACGCAATATGCAAATGGTTCAGATACTCATATTTTTGCCTCTTTCAAATTTTGAATTCATACTCATGGGTGTAGTGTACATAGTTACAATTTGAAAATCATACAAATATAATTAGGTCCATCATCACACAAAATTGGTGACATCATTTTTCTGTGTGCAAAAGAAATATTGCATTCCATTTTATTTGAAACCTCCTACCATTGCCTTCTATTGCACTAAACATCATGGCCCTTTGATGAGCAAGGCCTTGAGATTCTTGTTTAATCCAATTTTTGAAAGCCAAAAGAATTAACCCTTTAATTCTTGGACCTTGCAAAGTGCAATTTTGTGATCATCCATTGTGGTCTAAGGAGTGATGATTTTTATTTTATTTTTGTGAAAGATTGCAAACAAGCAACTCCATATTAGGGTCTACAACACTTTCATTATCAAATGAGGGTCACAATCTAGCCCAAATCGCCTAATCCTACTACCACCAAATGGCAACATTGCCACCATCCTTAAACCCTAAACCTCTACATCACCACCTTGTCTCCCATGTCTAGCCACTAGTTCAACGGGATTGCAAACTCTACTACTGAATTTTTCACCATAGTTATTTCTACATTTGAAAACAAGTCACCAACAACATGCAATCTATGTAAACCTAAAATTTTGTCAATAGTAGGCGATATTGGTATACCTAAAATTCACTAGCACTTTATGTGGATAAGGATTTTCCATGTAAAGGACTAGTGACGTAATTGCTTGCATTGTGTAAATTTGTTTTTGGCAATTGAATAAATTTTGAAAGCTTATGGTTTAATCTTGTAACTTGGGATTTATGGACTATGTGGCAATGGGCATTGGGGAACATTAGAGTCAATATATGGTGTACAAGATCTTGCAATGTAGATTAATGAAGGGATTCAACTTTAGAATCCAAAGTCCATATTATTGTCTATGGCCAAGCTCCAACAAAAATTGTTGGACTTTCGAATTGGCTCACCTTGCAAGCTTTTATGTTGAACTTGTAAGTTATCACTACAACCAACTTCAATATAGATTCTAAACAATCTCCAATATGCCATTATACATGTAAGTTTTAGTTTCACAATTTAGGGTTTCCAATGTCACTATCCAATTTTCAATTGTTGTAATTCTTGTAGTTTCATTGTTTTGTTTAATTTTTTCAAAAACAAAAGCTCATAGAGCTAAAAATCAAGATTCAAGAATTTTTGGTTGGGTGTCAAGAATTGTTCAACATCATAACAAAATGAAAGGTCGATCTTAGATTTTGGCATTGGACCAATGACATTAGCAAGTCAGTAACAACAGTGAGTGGTGAGTGGGTGAATGGACTCAAGTGAGCAACTAAAAATCTTTATAACATATTCCATGTCACATCATCAAATATTTTACGAATCTTTGCATGCCGTGTGATTGTACTTTTTACGACATAGCAAAGAATTCCTTGCTAATGTGCAAAATATTCTACCACATGGACAAAGGTTTAGTTTCAAGACACACAAACTTTTTTTTGGGGGAGGTATTTGTTTGTTAAGATGGTGGTTTTGAATTGTAGCGTAAACATGGGGGGCTTTTGAATATTAAATACCACCTTTGAAGCATTCACCATAACAAAAATGATTAGCCCATCCAAGGATGATAACACTATAAGATATTTCATAAATGATTTTCATTACACCGTGAAATTATTTTTTCCTACTTCATCCTTTGAACTTTTCTACTAACATTAGCATGGCCAATTATAGTTGTATACACATATTGGACTATGTAGTGAAAATGAAATAGGCACTACAAAAATTGAAGCAAATCTAATTTTATTATAATATCATTGGCTTTCACATGTTTTACCACGTGCTAACAAATGTTAAACCTTGTCCCAACACCACATGGGATAATGAATGAACTCTTCAATTTGCCCACAATACATTATGTTTTGTCGGATATGATACATGTGCTTCCATTGCACCCATGTTTCACGTCTGCCCAAGAAAAGCTATTGACATGACAATGAAATATATGCAAATATATGCCTTTTGTATTGGTTGGAGAATATGTTGTAAATTCATCCATACCCAAGAAGCTAGATATATAAAAGGGGCAGAACAATCCCAAGACTAAACAATTTATTGACCTCCCAGTTGTTGGTGTGTTGTTGTGTTAATTTAAACATTGAAGGCCTTTTCACCTTCTTGGCACAATGAAATGTGGGCCAACTACTTGCATCTACGTGTTTAATTACATTTTATGTGCATGTTGAAAGAACTTGGCGATTGTTTGTAGTGGAAGGTTCACCTTTAAATAAACTTTGAAGGTTGTTCCTACTTTCAAAATCAAACAAAAACCCAGCCATGTTGAACCAGCCATACAATTGATAGGTGCAACCTAGCAATAATGTACTTTCACACAAACCCACCCACACAAGAGTTGAAATTATCTAAACAAAACTAGTCCTTATGGTGCTCGAGAGCTCCAAATTGAAATTGGACCCAAAAACCAAAATAACATGGAGTTGGGGTCTCAATTGTGAACACCTAGCACTTGACACCTATATTTGTTTACAACACATAACATTGCATTGTAGAGCTAAGAGAGCACCAATCATTTTGTTAGAGCCATCCCCACACATAATTTCACTAACCTTTATCCCACCTTGAGAAAATATAAGATACATACTTTGTGGAACATGCGGCAACCCATGGACATGCAAATCTTTGATAGTGTTGGGTTGACATGTGAGAATGGCCACACATGGACAAGAAAAAATTTACATAGTTAGGCCTATGGGACTCATCATCTACCCTTGGTAAACAATTGGCGCTACGCTTAGCAAAACCAAACACCTCTTCACCTTCCAAATGAGAAATTCATGTCATGAATGAGAATCCAAAAGCATAATTGGCAACAATTGTCACAAGCTTGGAAACATCCCTTGAAATGTGGGCCCTTTTCAATAAGAGTTCATTCATATCAGCACCATGCTTGAAACGACTTCCTCACAAGTAATGTTGATATAAAATGGATTATTTTAAAACTTGAACATGGTTGTCATAGGTTGCCATGTACAAGGATTAATATAAATAATATATTTACCCACAAATTGAACAAGTTTTCATGTCGACTATAGTTACAAAACCATGATGCCATGTGGCATCTTAATGTCCTTTACGACTACATAGTAATTTTTGTGACCAACTAGTTATCAACATAGTCATAATATTTATATTAATATATTTGAATGACTTAAAATTAAAAATTCAAAAATATGACTCAATTTTGAATGATGATGATGTGGTGGCATGTTATATGCCAACAAGGTGTTACAACTAATAATCAACCTCATGATTCATGAAAGTAATTTCAATAAAATTGCATTTATTTATTGGTAAAAGTGTTCATAATGTCAAAACATGTATTTTGTGACGTGTCCTATACAACTATAATGTCCAACATTAAGGAAACAATTAAAAATGCTTTTAACAATTAGTAATCAGCCTTATGACTCATGCAAAATGACTTAAAAATGATTACAATCACATAGACCAATCATTTTATTAGCCAAATTTAGTTTAAATAACCTAGTTTAGTTTATAATTTTATCACAATTTAGCCATATTTAACCATGTATTGTTGCAATAGTGAATTTTATCGTAATTTTTTCAAATTTAACCAAATATAACCCAAATATTCAAAGTTAGCTTAATATATCATTATTTAACCATGTTTAGCATAAAAATTATCTTTAGTTTCATTTATGTTTGTTTAGTGGTGTTTAGCGTATTAAATTATTATTTTAAATATAAATTATATGAATTTAACAATAGTATATACATCAACAATTTTCAACCATGTTTAGCCTAAATAATTGTGTTTAAAGGTGTTTAGCCATGTTTAGACTAATTTAATATATGTCTAGCTTAAATTAGTCTAGTTTAGTCTAGGTCTACCTTAGAATAGCCTAGGTCTAGCGTAGTTTAATTTAGGTTCAACTTAGTTAAAATTACCCTAGTTTAATCTACATTTAGCCTAAAGCCTAAGTAGTCCTAGCTAAACTAAAGTACGTTAATTTACTTTTAGCATAAAAAGACCTAAGTTAACCTAAGCTAAGTTTGTTGGTAGTCTAAGTTAACATAATTCATCCTAAATTAACCTAGGGAAGCCTAGGTTAATTTATGTTAGGTTGTAGGTAGTAGGTAAGTTGACCTATGTCAACCTAAGGTGACTCAATTTAATTTGAAGCTAATTTTTAAAAATAATTTGATCTTTATAATTTTGTGCTTAATAGACTTAATATATAAAAATGTCATTGTGCAATGGATGAAGAATTGAACCCCAAAATGGAGGTTAAAGGTTCAAGTCCTTATTCTTGTAATTTATGATACATAAGCCACTTAACTTAAGTTAGGTAACCTAGTCTAGGATACTTAGGCTAGGAGACCAAAATTTGTTTTTAACCTAAACTACCTAACATAGGCTAATTAGGCTAAGTTAGGTTGACTTTTGTTCATGTGTGATGACTCATAATTGAACATGTGTTTATAAATTTTTGACACATGTCATCCATCTATCAAAGCATCTTTTGTAATTATTAGTTGAGTACATCAACTAGGTTAACATGGCATGCATTTTACACATCAAACGTTCAAGGTCAATGATGACATGGAATTTCAATATTATAAGAAAATTAAAAAATTCTAGTTGATAAGACAATTGAAATTTGCGACTATATATCCTTTGCAATTAAATGACATGGGTTTAACAAGTCATTAATCATTAGTCGCAAATTTCCTTTTTATTAATGCATAGTCATAAAAGTAACTCGCAAAACCCAAAATGAGTTTTTATGCATCTTGATAGTGGCATCCCCAAAACCATAATCAATTCTGACAACATTCCAATTTGCTTAGGAACTAGACATCTTCCATGAATCCTTTAAAGTTTAGTTCAAGATACCTGTGCTTGAGCATTGTGTTGTTAAGCTTTGTCCACATGATCTATTGTGTTTTGGTGTTTTTTGATTGCATGTCACAAATTGCAATGGTCATGACTTTGCAATAAGTTGGATCATAAACATGGCAAGCCATCATTGTCTAAGCAATGACATGCATGACATGGTCAAACATAATCCAAGAGTTTTCCAATTTACCGCCTGGCTACATTCATATAACAAACGCCACTCTACTCCCAATCCCATTGATAGACATTTTGAAAATGGTGACCTTATAACCATAAATTTGGCTTAAAATGCAAACATTCATGGATATGTAACAACTATTAGACTTCAATTCAAGGATGTTGTCAATGTAGCCTCCATTTGGACAATGTTTGAATGACACAACAAAATTTTGAACATTCAACAAGCTCAAGACAAGGAATTTGTCTTGAATTTGATCAAATTGATCACTATTGACAAGCTTGAGGTTGTTGTCACTACTATCATTGAACATGTCGTAACCCCACTTTGAGGGAAGTGAGAGGATGAAACTCACACTCCCGAAATTGGGACTTGGGAGTCCTCCGGGACTCCCGAAACTTCAGAATTTGGTTGTAGGGGTCAAAACACCTTGCATTGGGGTGTTCTTTATATCATTGGAAAGATATTGAAGTCTAGATGTCGAAAATGGCCTTGCATGGACCATTTGGACATCTGCAACACAAGTTATGGCCAAAAGAAGGGCCGGGAGTCAAGCTAGCAGTTTGACTCCCGACCACTAAAAGTCGGGAATCGACCCGACCCAGGTGCGTGCAGGTGGAGTGCAACACACCATTGGAATGCTCTCAAGGAGAATTACAACTTTGCTTTAAACCTCATCCCAATCAGAGGTCTGAACAAATAGTTATGGTTGCTCAAAGTCCCAGGAGTCCAAACCGGGATAGTTTCGGGACTCCTCCTTGGGTGTCCCGGGACAAAAAGCCATTCAGATGTGGGT
>Ga0209611_10005924_pt1 | contig 20279 bp, 9 predicted proteins | sample S1TSphgellanicum_3_FD_187693 | JGI IMG/M metagenome (GOLD analysis project Ga0209611, IMG submission 187693) | Host-associated microbial communities from peat moss isolated from Minnesota, USA - S1T2_Fc - Sphagnum magellanicum MG (SPAdes) (version 2) | ecosystem: Host-associated > Plants > Peat...
AAACACTTGTCTATCGGAAGAAACATAGGTTGAGCAAGCATGAGTGGGAACTGGTAGATGAAAGATGTAAAGAGTTCCATGAGGCTGGTCTCATTCAGTCATCAAGTTATGGTTTTGCAGCCACTATAGTAATGCTAACAAAAAATGATTCAATTGGATTATGGACTGAAAAAAAGATGTGCAGGGATTATAGGTCTTTGAACCTAGTTACACCTTAGGACAGGTACCCCATGCCCATCCTTGAAGAATTGTTTGATAACATTGGAGATTTAAACATCTTCACAATTATGGATCTGAGGCAAGGCTTCAATTAGATTGTGCTTCCTACAAAAGATCGCAAAAAACAACATTCCATGGAAACAACAAGTTGTGGGAATGGCTTGTGATGCCTTTTGGATTCAAGAATGCACCTGTCTTCTTTTAGCAAATCATGGACTAGGTTTTTGAAGGGGCATATTTCCTGAAGTGCTACATAGATGATGTCCTAGTGCATAGCAAGGGACTCTTGCAGCATTTGGCTCATCTTGAAGAGTTATTCAAGAGGCTCCACAAAGTCAATATGAAGATCCATCCTAAAAAGTGTGAATTTGTTGTCACCTCAGTAGTCTACCTTGGACACAAAATTTTGCCAATTGGTCTTATGGTTCATTGGGCCAAAATAGTAGCCATCTTAGAAATGCCCAATCCTATTGATGTTCACACTTTGAAGAGCTTCATCGGACTATGTAATTACTTACAAAATTTATGTCCAAGACTTTAGTACTATTGCTCATCCTCTCTATGCATTGTTAAATAAGGATGTTGTTTGGAGATGGAGTGATGAAGCTTAGGAAACTTTCAACACACTCAAGGAAAAGCTTTCAAAGTTCGTCATTATGAGAAGACCTGATTTCAGCAAGGTCTTCATTCTACACACTGATTGGAATGCTCTTGGTATTAGAATTATTCTTGGCCAACTTGATGAGGAGGGTAAGGAATATGTTATCGCCTATGCATCCCGAAGCAACAACTAGGTTGAAAACAACTACTCTTCATACGAGGGGGAGAGCCTTGCTGTTGTATGGGTCGTCATACATTTCAGGCCTTATCCTTATGGCACCAATTTCACTTTGTATACCGACCACTAATCTATCAAGTGGTTGATGACCAACGATAAATTTACTAATAAGTTAGCTCGTTGGGCGCTTATATTTTAGGAGTATGAGTTCAAGGTTATTCACCAACCTGGTATTACACATTAGAACATGGATACCATGTCGCAAAAACCCCTCATTACCTTTGAAAATTTATAAAAACCAGGTAAAACTTCAACCAAATTCCAATAGTACATGTATATGATGCATCTAGTTATCTTGCACTACTGCAATGTAACCTAGTTGAGCATCCCATTGTGGATATATGGGAGGATTTGGACACTTTGAAATTTCTTCAGCATGGTGTGAGGAATTCTTGCACACCTTCACCATTAAGATATGCACTCACAAAAAAACCGGTTGAAAGTGGAACTACTATGTAGTTGTAGTCTAACAAGTAAGGTGGTTCAAGGTAAGTAATGAAATTCATTAAAGATCTAATGCGTTGTGTTCAATTTGAAGATACAAAGACATTGTGAGATAATCGTAACTCACCATGATGGAATATGAAGGAGCCGTATGTTGATGTTCAATCCAATGTCACGCTTGATGGTTGGAACCTTTCCGTTCCATTTGTCATAACATCTACATATAACCTCTTAATCTAACATGCATTGAAATTTTGGAAAAACTAATATAAAAGGAGCCATATTACAAAATCTCATAAGTTTTTATTTTTATTTTATTTTTTGATCAAGAGTTAAGCCTTGAATTAGAAACCACTTTGCTTAGATTGAAGGAAAAAAACAGACAATTCAACCCCCTCTACTTTCAACAAGTGTAGCTCCCTTACAACAACTCCAATGATGCTGAAATTTGAGGAAAACCTTCTACACCTCTCAAACTAAGACTGATTTAAATTTGACATAAATCCAACGGTGGATTTGGGAGGAACAATTAATTGAAATAAAAATCCAGAGGCTTTGTCATGGAAATCCTTCCATGAACTCCACTACAACACCCTCTACTTCTAACCAATGTAGCTCCCTGACGGCAAAACCGATGATGCTAAAATTTGGGGAGAACCTTCTACACCTTCCAAACTAAAACTGATTTCATTTTGACACAAATCCAACGGTGGATTTGGGACAAACAACTAATTGAACCAAAACTCCAGAGGCTTTGCTACAAGTACTTGTTACACACAACTTCCTTCCATGTTTGATTCTTGCACACACCTTTTCCATGAACACCTCTCCACACATAAGAACTAAAAATTCTTCCTCACACCTCTTCCTCCTTTTTCTTCTTTTTCACATACACACCATACCCTTTTCCTTGGTAAGCCTCCATGACCTTCCTTGAGCTTGTTCCCTTTGTCCAATGAAAGATTTGAAATCCTTTGCTCTAATCAATGGCCTCCTCATCTTTCTAGAGCCAATGAGAATTGAGAATAAATTGCCATCCAATTGAGTTTATGATGAAAATTCTTGGGCCCAATGAGACACAAGAAATATTCCATCCTCCAATCAAATAGGATGACAATCCTCATGACTAATGGGATTAGAGGATTCATCCCTTCCCTTATCTTGGATATTTTGATGAGGTCTTTTGAGCTTGATCCTTATCCTTTTCATCCGTTCACCTTCACATCCTACTTCTTCATCCTAATTATTTCAAGTAACTAACTACTAGGATAGTTTATCGGTAGTAACAGTAACGTCCTTGAATTCGTACTTGAGTAATTCAATGGTGGAACTAACATCCCCGTGTACCATTTACTCTTTTGATATCCCTTACCTATTTATTTTACCATGCACTAGTTAACTATGTAGTACATAGTAAATTTGAAGTAAATTTGCATCACAAAAAACCCCCACATCACATACTTCTAGATCCGCCGTCGAAATTAAGGTTTGATGAGTCCATTAGATCTAGGATGTTCGAGTTTTCATGAGGTTCCGCCGTCACTCCCACACCTTACGCTTACCTTAATTTGTTAATTAAAAAGGCCTCGACCCCTTCTGAACGCAAGTACCACATTGTTTGTACTACCTTTTGGTTTTTGTTGATGCAGGTGAGAACTTAGTCATGGCGGATGATGTCGCTACGCCTTCGAATCCTCCAGTTGCATTAGTAGAACAGGAAGAGCTTGAAAAAGCATCGCTCGACGTGATTGTTTCTCAACGGCCGTGTGAAGAAGAACTGCCAAGGCGAGTGGTGCGCACTGGAGTCGATCGTTCGGCATGGGATCGTCGATTGTCTCCTAACCCACATGCTTTAGCAATCTATTTAGAATTTGTTCCTGCTCGTGGAACCGCGCCAGAAAGGTTTGAAGAGTGTCAATGCGAAGATGATGATGTCCATTTCCATTGTTGAACATGAGTTCCCGGTGATGGCCATTATCGTTGGCTACGAGGGCCAATCAACCCCCTTCCCATGGAGCATCGAGCCGAGTACCTCGCTCGCACCATTCGTCGCATTCTAGATTTTTTGCAATTGTGATCTATCCTTTAAGTCGGTTATAAAGTTGTAATTCATTTGAAGTTACTCAGGCGGAAATGTTAATACTTAAGTTTGATTTGATTCTATTTAAAAGTTGATAGAAGTGAAACTAAATAAAGATGTATTAAGACTACATCCTAAAAATCTTACAAGTACATCATTAGTGCTTGAAGATTCTTTTACAGACTAACTTAACCTTGTCATGGCGAAATGTTATTGTTAATTATGGGCTTATATTCCCTATATATCAATAAATCACATCTAATTCTACATCCCCTTTCCCTTTTCTACAACATAAAAGGGATAATGTACTTTAAAAGGTTTACTAGGTGCTTAACTGATTAAGCGCTACATCAACTGAAATAAAGAAGTACTATATGCCTAGAAATATCACAAAAGTCGATTCAACTATTAATAATCACTACTTGAAGGCTTATAAGCATTCAAATCATTAGTATTAAGGAAAATTACGAAACTAAAACTTAACTAGTTGTTGAACTATAATCCATGGCTTACATGGGGAATACCCTCCTCAAGTTACATCAAGTCATCGGGATTGCATACAACAACAGTCCAAATGTTACTCATGGAAGGACAATCACCTTGTTCAATGTTTACCACAAGGTGACAAAGTGGTTCCTCCACCACATGAACACCTTGGTGTTATTCAGAAGGTACACTCGGAGCTTGGACACTTTAGAGTTAAGTGTACTTATAACCTTCTCACTCCTCATTACCATTGGAGAGGTATGTATGTTCAAGTCCGAGACGTCATTGCTAGGTGTGAACAATGCGATAGAGTGATAACTTCTTTCTCCTCTCGACAACTCACGCTTTCTCCACTCCTTATTCAGGGCATGTTCTATCGTTAGTCATGTGATTTAGTTGGAAAATTACCATAGACCTCCAAGGGTAATATCTACATCAAAGTGGGTCGAACTTGTTACATTGCCGGACAAGTCATCACACAGCACCAGCTAATTCTTACAATAGGTCCTAAATAGGTTTGGGGCTTGTGTTGAGTGCCTTATTGATCAAGGATAAGAATTCAGGGGTGAATTCCAAGACCTACTTGACCATGCTTTTATTGACCATCGCCGAACTTCAAGAGATCATCCCCAAGCTTATGACCTTGCAGAAAGGATAATTCAAACATGTAAAAAGGGACTTTAAAAGATTTGCCTCATTAAGAACAAAGAAGATTGGGACCTGGCCCTACCTTACATCAGCATGGGTTACAAGATGTCCAAACATGTTTCTTTGTCTCGTTTCTCTTCTTACTTTCTACTTTTTGGGAAACATCCCATTCCACCCTCTTCCATTGTTACTCAAATGGACCAAATTGTGGACTTGGACTCTTCAGCCATTTGGGCTAGGGTCATTGCAAAGAGGGTTGCTCTATTCAAGAGGGTTATGCCCATGGCCATGGAGAACTTGTCCATCGCACAACATCGAGACACCTTATGGTATGCACACACACGAGGTGGCAGTTACAAACCTAAGGTGAAACAATTTGATGCTGGTGATTTCGTGTATATCTAGTGGTAACTTAATGATACTTTAGACATTGTTTTCGGTCGCACTATCTTGAAGATTAAGGCGATTAGGCCTTCAAGTGTGTTGGAGTTACAAGGAGTTAATATACACATAATTTGGGATCACTCCAAAAATTGTGCACCTTGCCATCTACCAAACTTAAATCCTACCATCATCATGTTGACTTGGATTCCTCCATTTGATTATCCATGTCAGGTATGTCAAAGGATAAACGATGCTAATTAGATGTTATTTTGCGATAATTGTAATGGTGGACACCATCTATTATGCTTCAAGCCAAAGCTCACTCAAGTTCTCGCTAGCATTTGGTACTGTTCATCATGTTCTCCTGTAGCACCTTGATTTCTATTCAGACCATGCCACGCTTTTCCTAACTCGGATCTGGGGGGGGATACATGAGAATTTCATCTCAACCTCCTCTTATGCATGGTATATGCATGTGGGTGCATCTCTTTTTGGTTGATTAGTTTCTACCTTTGACTAGTTTTAGTCTTTTTGTTTAGTAGAATTTATTATGGATTTACACCCTATAACACCATACGTCACGGCACTACACATCACGACAACTGTCATGCCTGTACATGGAGGCTGATTACGAGCATGCCCATCATGCCTTTTAGGGTTAATGTATGTTCTTAGGTGATTGTATGCTATTAAGTGCTTAGGGTTTTAGCTTGTTGGTGACTGTATAAAAGGCCAAACCCCTCCCTTTTCTTTTTAGTTTTTCTAGAATTCTTTATCAGGAAAGTTTCCTTGATAGTCAGATTGGATTTTTAAATGCTCATGATGGCTATTACACGGCTATCGTCTACAAACACTACATGTTCTTTCCTTCTTTGTAATTCAATACATGAGAATTTCATCTCAGCCTCCTCTTATGCATTGTATATATATGTGTATGCATATCTTTTTGGTTGATTAGTTTCTACCTTTGATTGGTTTTAGTCTTTTTGTTTAATAGAGTTTATTATGGATTTACACCCTTACGACACTGTACATCATGACACTACACGTCACAACAATTGTTTTGTTCTCTTGCACATGAAATGGTTTTGGCAAGTTGTGTTTCTTGAGTGGTAAAATGTAGGGCCCCACTTGGTTCAAAAGTTAGTCAATATTTGATACTGGAGGATTTATTTATTTTGCAATATGTAATATATATTTTGCAACAAGATTTTTTAAACATCTAGTGTAAGTTGGTTATGATTTATTATAATTGTTGTCTTGAAATGTTGGTCCTAGAAAAAATTCTAATAGATTATACAAATATCTGCTTACATGGTGAAAAAATTGAATTAATATATGCGTTTGCATATGATTTTCATAAAATTCGACTATGCTACTTATGGGCTTAATGGAAATTATAAGCCCTCGTCTCATTTTTCTTGCATGTTCTTTACACATGTTCTAGCAAAAGAAATTACTATATTGGGGTCATGCTCAACTTTGCCTTCCACTGCCCTTCTTCTAGAAAATCCCTAAACCCTTCCACATGAACCCATGAAGACATTCCCATTCCTTACACAAACTTAATGGTTTGATTTTTCAAGGTTTTTATTTATTAATTTTTGTGAGATCCAAAAACTTTCTCCTTAGCAAAATTAGCTGAATTTAAAGAAAGAAATAAAATTCTCCAAAAAAACATATTTGGTACCAATATATTATCTTTTGTCTTTTGAAAAACATATGAAGGGTTTGACAAAAAAAAGTATACATTAACAACTCTTCAGAATCAATAGCCAATAAAACCTACCATATTGAAGCATTTGTCACCACAATTCTACAATGTTAAAAATACAATAGCCAATAAAACTTAAATATTGAAATAATTTTTAACCACTCGAACTACGACACTTTGCAATTTGTCACTAGCAAGTTATGAACATACTCAAATTATGATAGCCATATCTAGAGAAAAATATTTTCTCTATAGCCAATTGGATCCACCTACCCCAAAAGAAATAACCACATGAACATACAAGCATTGACAATTTGTACCCAATCAACCTACCTCACAAATTTGGAAAAAAAAAACATTAATGATGATATTATACTAATTTTAATTTCTTTTTTTATAATGGAAGTAGAATAATAGGTAGAATTTCAATCGATTTTTCAGGTTTATCAAATATGTTTTAGTAATTTTACCTATTACTAGGAAAATTTCAGTGTTTCATTTGGTGTAAAATGAATAGATTGCCTTCCCTTATTGCTTAAAAAAAATAAAGAGATTTATGTATGAATCACCCAATTTTCCTTCACGATTTTTTTGTGTTTTTTGTGTGTTTTTTTTTTTTGAAAAATTCAATGTCTTTTCAAATATATAATTAGTGTGGAATTTGTCAAAGTATTAAAGGAAGGTAGGTTGTTGTTTTTACACATAGTGAAGAACATGTTTCTTTTAAGGATTTTGTGATGTAGTCAAAGTGGTGATCACCCAAAAATGATTTAGCCAAATTTTGTTACAAACTAGATATGAAAATAAAAAAATATATATATATATATATTTTTAACCTTCTTGGGTATTTATGGAACTTATCATGAAAATATGACAATTTGCACAAAAAAAATATAAATATAATAAATTTGGGCAATTTTTTCCCATGAAGAATCCTTTCTATAAATTGAAATCATATTTTCTAGGTCAACATTTGGTAAAAATTTGGCAATGAAACAAACACTAGGAAGAGCTGCTTGAGCATTGGTGTAGGGCTTGGGCTTGAAATTTTCAATCACACTTGACTTAATTTGTGGGTGACTTTTGGAACATTATGTGTGCATATGATGAAAGGGCATGTTTGATAGAAGTTCATGCTTCTCGAGGAGAAGTTTTTAATCTTGTAAAAATTTCTTAGAATTTGTGTAGTGTAATTTGAAGACACATTATAATGCACAATTATCCTTTATCTATCACATGAATGAGTGGTTTTTTTTTATGACATGCATTACAAAAAACATAGAAATTCATTTTTTGAAGGTTGCATCAATTTTTACACAACCCACAAACAAGAACATTACCAAAATCAAATGTACACTTGATTCTTGCATTGCACAACTTAATTATTTTGGTAATGCTTTCACCCTTGAGTTTTATTATATGAGGAAGGGAAGGTTTCAAATTGGAGGTTTGAATCTAGCATAATGAATAAAATCATTATGTGATGAATTATTTGTTTGTCCCATTGAAATCTCCCAAACCACAACACTTCCCATTACACAATTGTTAACATTGGAAAGTCATTGATGAATATGCGTGCACCAAGGTGTTTTGTAATGTCTAGACCTATAATGTAAAAGTTATCAAATATTGAACAGTTTTATCATTGAAAATTCAATTAAGTCAAAACAAAAAAATTTAAGGAAATTGGGGTGTGTCTTTGGTATTGTTGGAAAGCCCTCAATTGGATTTCATGATTTTAATTCCTAAGGTGCAAAAGCTATTGAATTTTGAGTAATTTTTGTCAATGGAAATTAAATCAATTTTGACATTCAAAATTTAAGGAAATTTGATTTCAAATTTAGGTTGAAAAATTTGAACATGTTTAAATGTGGTAGCACTTCTAGTTTAATTTTGAAAAAAATGAAATACTTTGTTAAGTTCCCAACTTACGATTCCAACAAAACTCATAACCTCCAATTCAAGGACCCTAGAACATGACCTATAACTTACACTTGAACCTCCTTAAATCCTAGAACCTAATTTATGAATATTGCACAATTTTGTCCCAAAATATCAACACAATAATAAATTAAAAAATTTAATGAAATTTGTGCAAGTTCCTAGTATTATCAAAAAGCCCTTATAAGTGGGATTTCTTATAGATACTTTCATAAAATTTGGACATAAGATGGAAAAAATATTGAATTTTTTCACAATATGGCCTTATCATTTAAATCCTATTCACACTTGGAGTAATTGCACTGAAACAATATGACTAAACACCATGATGAATTCAAATTGGCATCCCTTCATAAACTTGCACATTGTGGCACTAGTTATTCAAAAAAAATAATTATAGAAGTTTAAAATTTGGTCCACAACTAAAAAAACATGAAATCTTGTTGATGCAACATTCACTAAAATGGGTTTCCTTAACTAAAGATGAACTAGTTGCCATGCCATTAAAATGTAGAGGAATGATTGCAAGTATCGAAACAAAATAAATGGTCATATTTTTTTGATACCTTGATGACCATTAGATTTGATCTTGAACTCCTTATTTTCAAAAATCATCAACAACTTAAGGCTTATATTGTCATATTACTATAACTACATTCATATATACAAATTTTATGCTACTTTGACAATTTACTTGTCAAATCGATAACAACAAAACTAATCATCAAAATTGTTATACAAATGTTCAATGTTTTCACTTGAATTATCAAATATAATATATATTTTTTCATTAGTGTGAATTGATTTTCAATTTCCACATTGGAAAAGTTGATTTCAAGTAGATTTTTCTAAGTGCTAGTAGCTTTTGATGTTTATTCTTGTAGTGTAACATTTCAAGTATTTGTTCAATATGTTTAACAAATAGAAAATACAATTTTTTAACAATGTATTTGAATATACAATGAATTTTATATCCTAGCTTAATACAAATCTCTTTCATTAAAAAATTTAATGAAAATTTATTTTTCTTATTTTAAAAGTTTCTCAAATTTTGTATTCAATGTATCATAAATTCAATGGAATGCACAATGATTTCATTTAATGAAACTTCAATAGATTTTGAATTTACTTTCTTGTGTTTGTGTCAAAAGTTGTCTTTATTCTTAAACTCAATTTAATTCTTCAACATTTTTGTATATTTTACGATTCTTTCACCCTATTGGGTCCATTCATGTGGATTAACTAGAATCAAGTAAACACATGGCATAACATAGGTAGTGATTCAAGGAAAATATTATTAATTACAAAATTTTAAAACAAATTTCTTAATTCTTATTACCCAAAAAGATGTTGGATTATATTATTATGTAAATGTGTATAATTTAAGAAAAATCCCATAAATATGTCATTTTCAAATGATTTCATAAGGTTTTATAAATTCATTAAGTAATGAAAATAGTAATTACAAATTCATTTTTATGCCTTTGCATCCCATGCATTTTTGTTGTCATCATTTCTTACTTTGGATTTTAACAAAATAATACATAACAAATATGCAAATGCAAAATTCTTACAATGTTTTATCAATGCATAAAATTTGAAGCCATATTATCTACAAATTTGCATAAGAGTTACAAAAAAATGGCTCCTAAAAGAAAGAATGGACATGTTGCATTGGTGTTTGTCATTTTGTTTAAATGATCATCCCCCATCCCTTCTCCCCCACCCTACGTAAGCAACCCATGGTCTTGTTCCTTTTCATCATGAATTGTTGATGTGTTTATGGTCACTTGCTTGTTGTTTAAAATTATGGTTTTGCTCCCCTTGGCAATTTTTCTCCCATTCAAGAAAAGGAGTCGCAATAAAAGAGTTCCAACATGAACACACATCCCCACAACTATAACAACTAACTTCTTACAATAGTAAACTCCAACCAAAAATTGTGGCATGTGAACTTTATTTTCCTTCACTATGAGAAATTGTGTCCACATAAACCCCACTTTGCAACTAGAGTTTTGAAGTAACTCATTTGCAACTATCCCATGGGAATATGAGGAATTTTAAAAAAAAAATACTACATAAAAAATTCATGGAGCTTTGTTATAATTACATATTATTTCCAAGATGAACCTATATAAAAATGAATGTATGCACCATATATACAATTTTGGTCAACCATGTTTGACTTAGCAAGTTGCACGAAAATCACGTATGACAACTATAATATAATTATAATACATTAAGCATTTATTAACAACTTGTTTGCAACTACTTTGCAACTATTATATTGGATCTTTGTGCAACTATCCAACTACCCAACTATTAGTTACAATAATAATAATATTGTTATTTTTATCATTACTATTATAATTAATATCTAAATTCTAGATTAATAGTTATTATTAATTATTAATTATTATGAATTATATTAATTACTATGTACCTAGTAGATAAATTATGTTTGGGCAAAACCGTTAATTGACTATTGTTGGCTAGTGATTAAATAATTTGGATTATTATTATTATTATTATTATTATTTTGTGATGTAAAACATCATGGGAATGCCAAGGTAATCTTTACATTAATATATGTTTCAACTTTAGAGGCAAAGATACAACATTGAAGAAACACAAAGCATGTTGAAATCACATAGTGTGTATTTTTTAAATGATCTTTTATTTTTAAACTTCATATCTTCATTGTTTTTTGTCCTTTTTTGAGTAATCTAAAATGTTATGGGTACGTTAAATTAGATGTAAATTAACCATTTGAGCTCCAAAGGTAAAAGAACAACACAAAAGAACCCTACAGAAGATGAATATGTTGAATTTTAAAATGTGATATAGGCCAATAACCAAACATTGACCTTGCTTACTTTTCACATCCATGTTTTTCTCAGTTTGTGTCATTTTTTAACAAACTAAACTACCATGGGTGTGCCAAATCAAGGTCTAGAAAAACCTTTTACACTTTAAAAAGTAAAAGGACAATGTATTGGGATTTAAACGTTTTAAAAAGCTTAAATGTTTGTTCATTTGCAATTGTAATAGTTGCAAGACTTAAGTTATGAGTGGGTCGCAACTAAGATATCCAATATTGTTTGTCCTACCTTTCAAATTTATAAAATATATAAATAAGTGCATTAGGAATATTAAACAAATGACATTTGGAATAAATCAATAAAAGAAGGTTTGGCCATAAATGTTAAACCCAAGTAAAATAAGCTTATTGCAAATGTCTTATCTACCTATCTACCTAGGTCTAACTACCTACCTACTTACATTAGTAGAAATTGGCCAAAATGTAACTAGTCTATTTGCGACTACATGCGACAATTAGTCATTTGTGACTATGTTTGGTTTTCATCCTTCCATGTGAATAAGATTTAGTTTGGTTTTCATTCAAAAATAACAACTTATGTTCCATTAGTTGCAAACGTGACAAATTTAGTCACAATCCTTTAAGTATACAAAGGTGTATTTTGCGTATTCTAAGGGGTATAATTAAATATATTAAGATTTTAAAATGTATGTTTTGGATATATATGAACAACCATATTACAAGTGTATTCAAGGATTATTATTAACATTCAATGGCATTGATATTATGATTACATTAAAAGTACATTTTGAGTTTATTAAAATTATATGTAAGATATTTATTAAATATATTGCGACCATATTATAAGTTTATCCAAGCCATCTATAATATTTTTAAAAATTATTACAAATGACATTTATTATTTTTATTATTAAGATATTATATTATAAATTATATTATAATAAAAATTAATCTTCAACATTGTATTTGATTAAAATTTTAAAATAACATTATTTTATGACATAATGATGATGATGATGATGATAATGACATCAATAAGATAGAAAAATATATATACATAATTACTAAAATTAAAACCATTGTGCCTAACGATATTATTAAATTCTGATATTTATAATTTTACAAGAGCTATAAAAATCGACATAATAATAAAAGTACCAATAAAAAAATAGTTAACTTAAGTAAGTTAATACTTCCAATAATAATTTTATTATATTTCTATTTTCAATATTTGTGTATTTATTTATACTCATTATTCAAATCAAAACTAAATAAATCTAAAAAATTATTATATAATTACTGAAATTATTTTCAAAGGACTAATGCCCTTATTAGAAATTATTATTACTATGTACTTAAAATATATATTATAATAAATCATAATAGCCATAACAAGTGACATAATATTGTATATAATAATATACAATAACTAACTTAGGTTAGCCACAAATGATATTATCATTATTATTATCATTACTATAAGTAATAAATTATTAAGTATTATTAAATTATATTCGAGTACTAAATTAATTTAATAAAATTTTAAATAATTACTATTGTAATTAGAAAGGAAATCTAGTGAATTATTATATAAATTTAAAAATTATTTTCAAAGGAAAAATATAATTAATTAGAATGTGGATTTTTTTAAATTAAAAATATTAAAATTTATAATATAATAGTTCATAAATAGTTATTATAATAATATGAATAATAAAAATAAAATAACTAGCTTTGGCTACCAACTAGCTATAATAATAACATTATTATTTTTAAATAATTATTTTCATATTTATCATTAACTTTAAAAAGTAAAAAATAATGGAAATAATTCTAATAATGTAGTTAACCTAGGCTAGCTACTAGTTATAGTTGTAAATTTTAATACTTAAGATTTATAATTAATTTTCAATAATTATAGATTGGTTAATGTTTCAATTATGATTTTTTGTAATGAACTATTTATTGATAAGTTATTAGTAAATATTTATTTATTTCAATATTCACCAATTATTAGTTAATTAAATTAGTTCAAAAATAATTATAGTTCGTATTTAATTTTAAATATTTATTTAACTAGTAGATTTAGTCATATTTAATAATAAATAAGTAATGAATTAATTAAAAATTATTGATGATTAATATTATTAATAATTAGTTAATTGGTCAATTTATTAGTTGATTAATTATATTTTAGTTTTTTAATTATTTAATTATCATGTTAATTAATTAACTAATTAATTTATAATTTACTCAGTTATGAATTAGTATTATTATTATTTAATTATTTTACTTATTAGTTGACTAATTAACTAGTTAAGTGGTCATTCATCTACTTAATTACATAATTCACAAATGAAGAGGTTAATAATGGGATAAATTTTTTAGTTGCAAGTAACTTGCAATTAAAAAAATTTAGTTACAAACTTTTTGGAACTAAAAAATTTATCCCATATGTTTTGGCTTTCATTCTCATCTTGAAAAATATATAAACAAGGTGTTTTTTCTTACATTTTCATATTAAAAATCATGGGCATATGGGATGAGTCAATAAAAAAAACTTAACCCAATTTTCAAAACAAATTCATGTATTTACACCTAATTTACCTACCTCCCTAACTAACAAGGTAATTAAGATAAGGACTAATCAGGGAACTTTGTTAGTTTGAATTTTGAATTCTTGTTGTTTGAATCATGATGATGTGACTTGGGATAGTTCAAAAAGGGAGAGTTTTGGAAAACAAAAGGAGAAAGAGGAGAAGATGAGACAAGGAAGTTTTAAAGAAGAGTAAGAAGATGTTGCGACCCTAACCTTGGGCTCATGACCAAGGCTATGGTTTGAAAAGGTGCAGGATGAGAGTGCAACTTAGGAGTCACATTTGCACTCTTGAAAGTGTAGGAAAATGTGAGGGAATGAGCCCACACACTCCCAAATGGGCTCCCATTTTGGGAATTGGAGTTTCGATGGATTTTCAAATATTCAAAGAGCAATTTTAGAGGTCAAAATTCATTGGATTGAAAAGTTCTTTATATACCATGGGAAATCTCTTCAAATGTAGATGTCTAAATTGGGTTCACATGACCTATTTGAATATTTAAAACACAAGTTATGCCTGAAAGAAGGGCCAGGGGTCAAAGTGTCAATTTGACTCCTAACTAAAAGTCGGGAATCGCCCTGATTTACTTGCATGTAGGTGATGTGACACATATCGTTAGAAAGCTCTCAACAAGGGTTATAACTTTTTTGTAAGCTTCACTTTAATCAAAGGTTTGCACAAAAAGTTATGCGTTTCCATAGTCGCGAAAGTCCCAATTTCAAGATTCTTGACTTGGGAGTCTCGAGACAAAATGACATTTAGGTGTAGCCCTTGTGGCCAGGCATAGAGAATACTATAAGAGGGAAGGAGGTGGCTTCCCCCAAGTCCGAGTCGTGATGAATCTTGTGAGTTTGTGTATGCCCATGGTTTGTCCGTGCATCAAAAGTGCTCCAATTACGCATTAACCAACTTGTTATTTGGTTTGTTTGGTTTGTGTGAATAGTTGACTTGCTTGTCATTTGTCCTAGTCCCCATCTTGAAGTTCCAGCACGCCCCTTTTACCCTTGAAGTGTTGTAAGTTAGGGAGTGCATCCCAATTCCTTCTTCTTCCGTTGTTTTTCACCTTTAGATTCACATTTGAGTCTTTTGAGGAGTTTGGGGGTGCGTTAGCTGGAGGTACTTGGGGTAGAAAACCACATATTTTGTTTTGATATAACACATATTTTAAGTTTTGTTTTGGATTTTTTTCAACAAAACATGGGATTATGTTATAATTTGGATTCATGTTTTCAGTAATACAAATAAGCATAAACTTCTACAATGAATTTTATGTTAATCTTTTGTGTGAATATTTTGAAGTGTTAGATTATGATGAAATGAACTGTAATATTGTTTCTGGAGTTTTTTATAATGTATTTTGAAGTGCAATTTTTGGTTATATGCAATAACCATGAATCTGATGTTGGAATTAATGGTAATGTTAAGTTTGTTGAGACTTAAGACATAAATAGTCAACATATGTATGTGAAATGCAAATATGTTGTTATAGTAGTGTGAAATATTCTATAGGAATTTAAATTTCAAATCTATTATTTGGCGACCATCTTGTGGGGAATTTTTTTTTCTAATCTTTCTTTTAGTAATGGGAAGGTTTTCTACAAATTTTGTTGTATGTTGTAAATGAAAGTGTTCCAATGAGTAGCGTTGTTTTTTTTTCAATTCAGAATTTTAAGGGGTATGTTAGAAAATATAAAAGGTTTACGCAGTTGACACCATAAGGACTGTAGAACAATCTACAAATTCTGAAGATGAAAAATTGTGAAACAAGATGAATTGGATGGTGATTCGGACTTTACAGTGACAATTGGACTTGGAGGCAAATCGATAAATTATTAAAAATCAAACAATAGATAATCCTAAACATGGAGAGGAGTATGTAGGGCTTATAGAAAGCCCATATTAGAATTTGATGTTGGATAGACGAGTGTTGAGAATAGAGAAAAAGCCTATGGGGTACAAGTCGTTTCTACCACAAAAAGTTGTATGGCGAGATGTATGGATTGGGGGTTTCAGAAAAGGCATAATTTTAGATGACGATCTCCATGGAGAGAGATGTAATTTACTACTCGTTTGGATGAACGAATGCAATATACTTCTCAACTGTAATATATGGTTTAGAGTTGTAGAGATCAAGACGGCGCAAGTACTTTTGTAGTACTTGAAAAATTGTAGGAAATTTCAAGTTTAGAATCGGTGACTAAGTAAGGAAGGGTTGTTATAAGAGGTATACAACCCAAGTTTGTGTATCAATCTGCATCTCCAAATTATTATGAACCAATGAAAAAAATTAAAATAAAGAAGTTTGCTATGGTTGATGACTCAGGTAGAATCATAATTAAAAATAATTTTTATTTTACTGACATAAATGAGAATGCAAAAAACTAAAATAAAGAGGTTTGTTATGGTTGATGACTTGTAGAATCATAATTAAAAGTTGATGAAATAAAACAAGATATGCTAGGGTACATCAAATAACTTTGCAACTATGGTCAAGGAGTTTGTTCCAAGTATCTTATGTTCCTATGGCTATTGATCTTCACATCATTTGGTAGCCACAAAAGTTGTCATGTTCAAGCTTTTGTCACCCCTTCTTTTACCTTGCCTCGCTTGTAGTAGCCTCACATATTGAAGCATAAAATTTTATGTAAACACATGAACCTATAATAGTCATCGAGTTCTTGCCACCAAATTATGAGAAAAGACTAATTCATCTAGCCACTTAAAAAAAAAAAAAAGTATTTGCATAATCAATTGGATTCACTAGCCCTAAAACAAATATGCGCCATTAACACACCACTAGAAGCACATGGTAGCCATTCACTTTATTTGGACAAATTGAATAAAAAACACCACGAAGGACAAAGCCAAAGACAAGTTACAACAACCCCACCAAAAGAAAGAAAAGAAAAGAATAATAACACAACACATACTACATCCAAAACATGAAAAGGAATCAAACAATATGCACCTTGTTTTGTAACTTGTTTTGCAACTATAGAGTTTTATACTATGACTTTATCCAAAATTTGTATGATAGGTATGAAATGCACCTTGTTTTGTAACTTGTTTTGCAACTATAAAAATTTATACTATGACTTTTATCCAGAATTTATATGATAGGTAGGGTAATGCACCTTGTTTTGTAACTTGTTTTGGCACCATAAAAGACACTAGTATGATTGAAACATGCTGTGAGTTCCACATGAGTGTGATGTCATGACCCAAATAATTGAGACTAGGGGGTGCAAAGTTCTGACACCCCAATTTCCTCTTATTGGTTTTTGTTCAACATGTTATTGGCCTATTGTCAGTGGTAGGTATTAATTAGTTGTAGGGATGTCCAACATATCAAATCTGTTAATAAAAATACTTAAGCGCCTCAATTGTAATATCCCTGCCATTAGCCTAGATCTAAAATAGTGACAAACAAATGTAGTAATATAAATTTTGCCCAGGCAATGAGGCAATGCAGCAATCCACTGAAGAGGCCTAGATTTTTATTTTTTATTTTTTCTTTTTGGGAGAGGGGGTGAGGAGAGTTGGATTGTTTGGGGCTTTGTTGTTCCCAATGTGTTCCCCAAAAGTTCTCAAAGGACTTGTAAAGTATTGAATGTGTTCCCAAAGATGTTTCCAATGGCATGTCACTTTTGTCCCATATGGTCTGCCCAAAGCTGTACTCTTTTCACCTATATATTTAGGTGGGCCAAAGGGGGAGAAGGCACTCAATATTTTCACCTTGAGAATAGAGACTTGTATTGTGGAAAGCCTCCATAATTTCAGTATTATTTTTTGTGGATGGGCTAATCAAAATGGCTCATCTGCAACCAAAACAAAATTGCTGAACTTGGGAACCCTAAACCCTAAATTGCTGAACTTGGGAACCCTAAAACCTAAATTGCTGAACTCTCCATTTAATTAATTCATCACACATGGAATAAAAACCCCTCCTCAATGGATTGTACTCTGGAAACTCTTTTTAAGATTTCATTTTGTTGCATGGCTATTAGGTAGACACTCTGGTGTGACTGACATAGACAAGCATAGGCAGCATGGCCACATTTGATACTGTCTCAGAAACTGGGATTCAAACACCAGACATGACAGCAGTTGGGAAGTTCACATTGGACACCAGTTCCATACAATGACCAGCAGCTAAGTTAAGTTAACGTTTTTTATGTGTATTTGTGAGGTCCACCCATCCATCATCCACCAAAACTACCTAATTTTTTATTAGCCTATGTGTTTTTAAATGTCTATATACAGACAAGGGTTAAAGTATTATTACAGAAAATATGCACCAATATATAGAGTATAATGGAATAAGAGGCTTGCACAAATTTTTGCAAATGATCAAATATGGATTTTTTTTTTCTTGACCCCTTCTTCTTCCCATTATAACTAACCATGACAAAAGTGCACCCAATATAATTTATTGGGCCATTCCTTTGAACAAAAGGCTTTTGCATTCACTTGGGTTTCCAACACCTTAATGCTAAAAGTAAGTAGCTTGGACCTCAGGTTGAGAAATATGCCATCTTCTTCAAGCACATCCATAAAGAAATGATTTAGTAAAATAAAATAAAATTGAAAGTCTAGAACTTAAAAGCTTTGAAAGTCAATTAGAGGAGATGATCAATTTGGAAACCTCATTTATTTGAAGAATTCATTCTAATTAATTTGTTTAGTATCTCATTTTATTTATTTATCTTGTGTCAGTTTTGGTTTATTTGGAATGATTGAAGCTGCTTACATTGAGCAACTTTAGCTTTCATAAGTCATTTTTTTGGATGATAATTTCAAATTAGAATATGTTTTGTTGATTCCTCAATAAAGAGCAATAGAAAAATGTCTTTTCAAATTTATGTTTTTCATTCTTTTCAAAAAAAACACCATAGTCATGAGCAAATTTTCAATACTTTCGCGCCAATTTGCATCCCATCTCTCTTCAACTGAGTTTGAATCCAATTGAATAAAATTTGAATGAAACATACAAATCTGAATTTCAATAAATGTATTTGAATTAAATGTAAGGATTTGAATTCAACAAGTGTAATGCTTTTGCCCAAAGGGCAATATTACAAAGTGAACATAATCTTGTCCCCCTTTCTTTGTTTTTTCTTTTATGAACTCATAAGGTTCCAAATAGTTCATTATTATTTATGTTAAACTCAAATTTGATTAAATATCATAAATACCATGGACATTAGAAAAACATATGTTCATTTTTCTTTTCCTATCCACCTACATGGATAGGGGAAGGAGTGGGGTGGTTGAGCTTCAAAGAAAGAAAGAAATAATTAAAGGAAAAACACCCGGCAAGGGAACAAGAGAAGGAAAAATAAAGGACGGAAGTCCAAACAAAATACATCACTCAAAAGTGCAAAACACACAATGCAAAGCCCCCAAGACAAGAAACCAAGTAACCTAGGACCTAAACTCATCACTAGATTAAAGAATTTGAATTGAAATGAATTCAAGTCGCATATGTCATTCAATATTTTCATTCAAATGAAACTTAGTTTTCACAAAATCAATTCAATTTTTGCACAAGTTGATCCATCATTGATAGTGCACAAGAGTGCTGCTTAAGTGCAGGTTTATGAAGCATCTCATTTTATTGCTTTCTTGTGCCATTTTTGGTTTAGTTGGAATTTTAATGTTCTGTTAAAGTAACATGGGTTAAAATCCATTTAAAAGTATTGTAATCTGAATTGTAATCATAATTAAAAATAAACTAAATAATGAAGCAAAATATCATGGCCTGTGTGTCAGCCTCTGCCAGGACTTGACTCATTGCCTTGAGTGAAACAGCACCTACACTGGTGCCATGGAAAAAGCCCAAAATGTGATTGGTTGTAAACATTTAAATATTTCATGTCAGTACACTAAATTTAAGGCTTCAAAGTCCAAATTTAACATTTCCTGAGTTAAATAGCCCCCTTTAAGGGACCTCAACTGAAGAAGGTGAAAGCGTATTTTACACCTGTATTTTGATTTGAACACAAAACGATACTTGCACCTCTCTTCATCCACCTAATTTTCCATCCATCTATCCCATCCTTATTTTCCAATCTTCAATTTCATCC
>Ga0209611_10005926_pt1 | contig 20274 bp, 18 predicted proteins | sample S1TSphgellanicum_3_FD_187693 | JGI IMG/M metagenome (GOLD analysis project Ga0209611, IMG submission 187693) | Host-associated microbial communities from peat moss isolated from Minnesota, USA - S1T2_Fc - Sphagnum magellanicum MG (SPAdes) (version 2) | ecosystem: Host-associated > Plants > Peat...
AATGACAATGAACAAGGATATTGTGCAGCAACCCAAGTGCAAAGAAATTTATATAGAAAGAAAGGAATCCAAGATACAATAGTGGGTACACACATTGTCCACACACCCAATTTGGTTTATGAATTTCTCCAAACCCAAGTACACTTTGGTCCCTACTACTATGTGTTGATATGGGTTAAAGCCGTTGATATGGGTTCATCTTTTTTACTCCAAACCTCACACAAACAAATGCCACACTCACACACACAAAGTTTTTTTTGTTGATTCAAATTATCCCCATCTTTTTATGTAGCCAATCATTACCTAGCATTAGTAGAAAACATGGTTTATTTGATTAAAAACTCTAGTACAAAAAAATCTCATTCGAATAGGTGGATGTTAAAGAAGATCATTTTGTCATTTTGAACAAGTCAATTTTGATATGTCTGTTGTGATTGAGGTGGCTTTTTTTATTGGGAAGATATCAAATCATTAAATTAGCAAATAATGAACCGTTTAATTGTTCAAATTTCTACCCAAATTAAAATTATCTATTTTTAAATTATTATCAAAAATGATTTTTATGATAAATAAGTAGATAATATATAAGTTTAGGTAGGTTGTAAAAAGATACATAAATATATAGGTGATATCAAATAGACAACTCATCATGTGATGTTTTCACAATAACATATGCAATAGACATCACATTTGGATTTGGTCTTGAAAAATCTCGATATGTTTTGACACAAATGCGAAAGCATTTAAGAAACTCCATAAACAACATATACATCTTTTCCTTTCCAAAATATGAACTAATATGACATATATATCCTTTTTTTAAAAACAATTCTTTGTCACTAGTAGAGTGAAGTAGCATAGAGCCCAAGTTTTTTAATTGCTATAATGAGGGAAATCAACTCCCAAGTGTCCCTCTTCCAAAGTTTGATACCCATATTGGTACCCCATATTTTTCATGCAATTTACCCAATGACACTATTGAAGTGTGTTGTCATGATGGCCAACCCATCCATTACTTTACTAATCGCCACCCAAATAATGGGGATTTGTATGCAAATATTGAATATGGTGACCCATTATTCTAGTGCCCATGCTTTTTTTACTTCTAAAGTTTGGCTATCAAATGAAGTTGAACCTTGCATTAATTTGTTACACTAATTACATAATTACCAAATGAAATTAGATACGTAGAAAAAAACCTAGAAAAAAACATTGTGAAAGGTTGGAACGTGCATGGAAAGGTAAGGTTCTTTCACTTAGTCTTTTTTTTTGGTGGCTAAAAATCACCAAAATTATTACAAGAAACGTAACCTAACTAAAAACATTTAGTAAAATGGAGACTTATATTATCAACTTTTTAAACACAATCATGTTGTTCTCACAACATGAGTAGCCACAATGTTCCATCAATTGCCTTGTCCATCACCTATCATTGTGAATAATTTTTTCATCCAATAGTCATATTGTTATTCATCGCAAACTTCATGGGTCATAATTTGCAATAATAGTTGTGCATAATTTTTTTTTTATAGATTCATAAGGAATATACACAAATGTCATGAACATCAATTTGTATTGTTTGAACATTGATGTCATGCACATTCTTTAAGCATGAATGTTATATGTCTATTCGTATTGTTTAAACATATATGTTGTATGTCTATTCATGTTGTTTACACATGAAAATCATGCACATGATTTTCATATTCAAATAATGCATGACATTCATGTTTAAACAATATGAATTTATGAAATACCAAATTTTGCACAAATTTGGAATGAACCCTTGAAACTTGTAAATTTGTGATGTTTAAAATGTTCTATAAAATGGGTTATTGTCACCCTAGCACCTTCAACATACTACCATTTAAAGCCTCTAATAATCATTGGGTCCAAAATGTGCACGACCCTCATTGCTAATTCATTTTCATTATTGTCTAGATGTTAAACATTTAATTTTTTTTATATTTCATGATATTATATTTTAGCTTTGGTTTTATAGCTTATGATGTTTAGTTGATGTGCTTATATTTCATTTGGAAATGAGGGAAAAGGATTCAAGCTACAAGTACGAGTTTAGTTTCAACAAACTCATACCATTTATGAATGTTGATGTCAAGGAATGGGGGAGTCATGGTTTGATGTTGAAAAATGGATGTGTGAATGTGACATGACTCATATTTTTCACCTTTTAATTGGTTCACTACAAGAAAATATGGGTTTGTCACACAAAAGGCTCATCACATGTGTGAGATAAACTTTGTGGTTCATTCATTACAATGTACAATATGCCGTGTTTGAGAAAAATAAGATTTTCTTGTGTGAAACCATCTAAAAGCTTTTAGAAATCCATGTAACCCATATATATTGCCCACATTCATTTGAAATTCCCCCAAAAAAAACATGTTTGACTTATCAAATGTTTACGAGTTAACAAGCACCTTGTTCTAAATGTGCCACCAAAAAATAGTTAATTCAATAAGAAGTCATTTAAATGCATAGATCAAGCGGGTTATTTATCTTGAACAAATTACATGATGCAACAAATTACATTTTAAAATCTCAACGTATGAAATTAGGTACACACCAAACATTTAAGTAATTGTCCATCATGAGGTGGGCATGCATACCATAAATATTTAAAGCACCAATCATTAAGTGGGGATGGGTATTTCATATTTTCTTGTCAAACAAATACGTGTTATGTAATTGAAAAGGGTTTAGTTCTAAATCAAATACCCACACAACATGAGTTCAACACACAAATTTGAGACCAATTTGAGACCCTTTATATGTTGTTTTTCCTCATCTTTGACACATCACAACTTGTCGTGCAAGCTTGAGATCCTTTAATGAAAAGTATTCAATCTTTGAATGCATAACATTTTCATGACCATAACCATTCTATCACAATGCCATTCAACAACAAAAACAATTGTTGTTCATAATTGGAATTGTATATGGGTTAATAGGCTAATTGCATTAGCTTGTAGTTCACATTTACATAATATATGTGCATGGGACAAGGTCGTGTTATTGAACATGAGACAAGGTGAGGTCATGTTGTATCATTTTAATGGATGTCTAATTTGTTGCATTTTCCACATTTTGCAATGAAATATTCAAATGTATTGTTCACATCTCATTGCAAAGTTTCTTTATTTTTCTATTTTTTTTTAAGGCCTAAATAAATAAAATGACTTTGTAATGAAATTCAAAAGAGCTAAAGGGGCTTCAAGCTTTATCTAAATTTTTGTCTTCTTGAATGTTTGAAATTTTAAACAAGAAATAAAACGGTTGGGGGGTTTTATAATATTATTCACATGAAACCAAGGGTAGTTTATTTTTTAACTAGTGCAAAAAGCTCATTTTGATTTGTACATTTTGACTACTTTGAGGCACCATTATTTGGAGTATTTTTTTAGCACTTGCATCATGAATTTAATGCCAAAACATATTATAAATTTATGCCACCTTTTTTTTTTGGTTGATTTTATTGCAAAAGCCTTATTATTTATTGCATATGTAAAATAGGGGACTTAATGTTATATCTAGTCCACAAAAATGACCATACTTAGCAAATCCATATATATAGTTTTGATTCATCCTATAAGCCTTCGCTTGATTATGGATTGAATTTATTCATTGGAATATCATCAATTGTGTTAAACCTTTCATTTTCCATCTTGTGATGATAAGAATTTTTATGATTGATTTCATAGAAAAAAAAATGTTTAATCTTTCACCTTCTTGGTCAAAGATTCATATTATCATTAAGTGTTGAATTCATTGATACCTATTATGTAACAAGCTTAATAAAATGTGACATAACAATATATTTGACAAATATTTAACAAGAATCCAAAAGTTTCCTTTTTTTTGTGAGATTAATTTAACACCATATGGCAAAAAGGTGAATAGCCTAAAAAATCTTCTTTTTTAATGAAATCATGCATCGAATATCTTGTGACCACAAGATGAAATTATATTATTATGAATACATTGTGTAATCTAATTGATAATTTTTTTTAAATCGTATATTTTCAAAAAACATTTAGTTTTTTTTGCCATATAATAAGCCCATTCCTAATAAAAAGTTGTGTTGAATGGAAATTTCAATAGTAATAAGATTTATTAGGCTATATATGACATTATTTGTGCAATCTATAGGTTTAATCTCAATTTTCACATGAAGTTAGGTTGGATATCATGTGTAATTCTAACATGATTTGTTAAGTTGTTTCTAAAATTTTTCAAAAGCTTGATTTGGTATGGGTAAAAACCCTAATTGGATGGCTAGCAAACAACCCTTTATGGAGAAGGGCAAAAGAGCTTACAAAAGCGTCTAAAGAAAGCATGTGTGTTATGCAAAACAACATAAGGCAAGAAAGTGCAAGAAACATGTTAAAAATGGTGTCCCATTTTCTAGTTCCCATTTTCTTGCACAAATCCTTAAAATGCAAAAAAAAAAACACGTCATCATCAAAGTCCACACACTAGTAGATGAAATGAAAGAACATTGCAAAGCTTTGAGCTAACAACTCAAATAGAATGCAAATTTTTAATATCATGGTTATCAAAAGGAACAACATACAACATACCTTTACGCCATTGGAGATGGTGGAAGAAACAATAAGATGACAAATCAATTGCATAAATTGCTTACTAAAATAAAACAACCACATTGAATGGACTTGTTGTGGAAGCAGTAGTAGCAACGATGATCATGATGACAATGACAACACATACACAAAGGAAACCACAACAATAATAGTAAAAACTAGCCAACTAATAGATGAAGAAAGCACAAATAGATAAACAGACAAAGTAGTAGCTCAAACCTATAGAGATGAATTGTTTACATGTGAGATTGCTTGAAACAAAGGTCTATTGTTGCCATCGCTAACTTTGGCAAGCTTTCGTTTCATCACATCACCATCGTTAATTTCGACAAGTTCTCGTTCCAATGAAGGTGTGAGAAACCCTAATCCCACCAAAACCATGGGTCCAGATTGATTCAACTTCAAATTATACAGTGAAGATTGAAACAAATTTTCATGGAAAAGTTCAGGAAATTTGGTTCTTGACCTAATATTTTCAAAATTGCCAAAAAAATTCAAATGTTGATTTTATGCCTAAAACTTTACGCTTTTAATGAATTCCAAGTGCAAAGAGGTGGCATTTGGAAAGCACGACAAATAAGAATCAAAATCGGGCAAATTTCTTGAAATTTTTTGTTCCTAAATGAGTTGGCCTTAAAATGAGTACTTTTCTCGCTACTTCAAAATTGCCCAATAAATCATATTTCACATTTTAGGACTTTTGATAACTATTAACATGTAGGCATATGTTATGGGCTTTTTCGAGAACAAACAATTAAATAATTTGAAATCACCAAAGGTTCTTTTTAGGTTCCTATGTGCTTTCCTGAAAAATGTAAATAAATTGATCAAATTTTGTATGTAAAAATCACAACACATTCTTGAAGTCAAGGTGGTGTAGGAAAATGATGGTGTGATGTTCCTAGTGGCACCACCCAATTGTACTTGCCCCCATAGTAGAATTCCTACTTTTTAGACTTGGGTTACGACAAAAACAATGTTAGAAATTTTGACCCCTATGGTCATTTAGTGTGTTTTGAACTAATATAGGGGATATTGGTTATTGTTTGATGCAATATTTTTTGCCATATCTATGTGTGTCATGATGCGCAACACCAATTTTGGTACCAATGACGTGATGCAAGTATGCGGCTAGTAAGAATTTGGTTGTTTATTTATTATTGGTTCTGGATTTTTATTCAAGGTTTTTTTTATAGTAAAGTTACAAGTTTAAATTTTTGCATTTGTTTATTGATTATAGGTTGAAAATTTTGATGATGAATTGATACATTTGGGGCGTTGCATGTAGGTTGAGGTCATTGGTGTGTTGAAGCCATTCTTGGCATTTGCATTTCCTTCCATCTTCGTGCCACTCACAACACATTAATTCTTATGTTTAACCCATGGTTTAAGAATCTATAGTTCATTCGTGATTTTGTGGGCCTTGAATTAGCCATGCAAGTAGTTACAAAATACAACCATGAGATTTTTATGCTTTTGTTGTTGACTATTTATAATAACTTAATACTGACTTTTGTCGATGTTGAACATATTGGGTCTTTTACACTTAAACTCAATGTATTTGGAGCTCTAACTTCTACTAAAGAGGTTGCATTGGGGTTGCTTAGAACTAGGTTATTAATTTTTAGGGGAATTGCAGTGTTTGCTACTACATTCAGTCTTTTCGCATGGTGGGTAGAACATGAGCAACAATTTCCTAATATTTCACATTTGGCACAATAGATCATGGGCATTGTCGACTCACAAATATAAACTAAAAGAATTTTTAGTATGGCAGGTGTCATTATAGGTTTGAAACGTTACCAAATTGGGATTGAAAATTTAAACAAGTTGGTTTTATAATGAAAAATCGGTCAAATGATCCTAGGTTTGGGTGCACAATTGGCCTACCTAAATTAATTGAGGAATACCTCAAGATTGAAAATGGCATGGTTTTAAAAAATGAAGATCTCATTGCTGATTTTAACTTGTTTGAAGAAGCCTAGCATATGTGGTGTTTTTAGGTGCAGATCAAGAAGCTTGGATGCTAACCCTAATGGTAGATTGCCTCATTTTTTGTTATAAACATTTTGTGGTTTGTTGGATGTGTAAGAACCCAAACCTTAAAATGCAAAATGCTTCAATGATGAGAAAAGTAAAATGTGAAGCACCTTGATCTTTTTACAGCTCCATAATAGGTCCAAATGTGTGTGTGTGTGATTTGTTGTGGAGTTTTAAAAGTGTAGATTTGTTGTGTAGTTTGTAGTTTGCAAATTTTAGGGTTTCCAAATTATAATATGTTGGGTTTTCTAGATTGCAAATTGTTGGGCTGATTTCTAGTTCATTGGTGTTAGCATTTCCAATTTGTATATTGTTGGGGTTAACTTTGGGTTTCCAATTTGTAGATTGTTGAATTGGGGTTGGGTTTCTAGTCAACAAATTTTTGGGTTGCTAATTTGCAAATTGTTGGGTTGGGGTTGGGTTTTCAATTTCCAAGTTTGCAGATTGTCGAGTTTTCCGGTGTTTAGATTGTTGCATATTTTGGTTTCCAATTTGCAAATGATTAGGTGTGGGGTTGGGTTTATTAGTTAGTATACTCTTGTGGTCAGGATTGGGGTTTCCAGTTGGCATTATATTGTTGAGGTTTGGTGATGTAGTTTCAATGCATGGCTACTTGGATGTCTTGGTTATAGTTTATATATGCATAGTATGCCAAAGTTTGAGAGTGCCCTTTACACCCACCAAATTGAGCAAAGATTGTAGCAGCTGAAGGTGAGCGATAGTTTTTAGTGTGCCATCAACAAATCAACATGGATTAGTTTGCCCCCATGGCATCAAAGTTGCATCATTAATCATTTAGTCACCTAGGCTATAATTTTGTTGGCAACAAGGTAGGTTGCAATGTGTAGTTATTTAGGTTGCAAATTTTGTAGTTAGTGTTCAATTGTTGAAGACATATAATTTGGAAGTTGTGTTTGAGAGCTTCAGAGGAGCATTTGTATCATGGGATTTGTAAGTTGTGTGTGAGTAATTCATATAAAATAGTGTGTATTTTTATTTACTTATGCTCAAAAACCATATGAATTATGGTCATATTTTTTAATGCACATACATGCCTAGGTTGAGGTCCCCTAGAAATCACCAAACTTGACCAACCCTGGTATAGACCTCTTTTGTCCAAATTCTGCAATAAAATGGCACTTTAGTTATTTCCAAGAGAATAAATGGCACATCCTTCAAAATGCGCAAGTCCCAGGAGCTAAATTCTGCAATCTAAAAATGCCTGCAAAGTGGCAGAATCTGGCCTCAAAATCCTTTACATTCCCAATAGTTGTGGGTTGAGGAATCAAGAAACCCTAAATATTTTGCAAAATATTTAGGGTTTTTTTAAAAAATAAAAATAAAAAATGATTTTGTTCCCCCCACTAGACTAGGTGTAACCTATGGTTAACGTCTTTTGCACACTGTCGGTTTAGCACTTGGTGATCTTTACCAACCTACCTTTTCTAGGTAGGTTCCAAATTCCCAAATGTCATTCAATTTTCCCTTTCCTAAAAACACATTACTAGCAATCTCATTTTTCTTGAATTTTTTTAAAAAAAATGAAAAAAAAAAAAAACCCCAACACACTTTACAAATCATTACTTTCTGATTAAAAAATCTTAAAATTAAAAATTTTAAAAATAAGAATTAAAATAATAAATAAAAATATATATGGTAATCACAGTTTCTAGTCCTAAATTATAGTAGAAGTCTAAATATGCTAAAAATGAAAAATTGTTCACCTAATAAATAATCTTTTCTCTCATTGTTTTTTCCCTACAAAAAAAATTGAGAAAGAATTGGAAAATTTTGTTTTTTGCTAGTAAAAACTAGATTTGACTAGCCTAGGCTACCTAGTAATATATATATATTTCTAAATTTTAGAAAATTAATTCACTAGATTTTTGGTATTATAAATTTGAAAAAAGAAAAAGAAAAAAGAAAGCCCTGAATATGATGCAACTCGGTAAATGTTTTGGGATGGTTTTTTTTTTTTTGTGGGGGGGGGGGGAGGTGGGGTTGGGTTGGAAGACGTGTTTTTAGGGTTAGGGTAATTGGCTAGAACCAAAGCTTTGCACTGTGTCTGTGTTGTTTGTTTGCTTGTTTGTTTGTTGGAGGAGAGCGATGAGCGAGCAAGCTGCGGAAGCAACAGGCAAGATGGAGGAGCAGCAGTATCTGCGCATGTGGTTTGAGTCTGTAGACGAAGACAACTCTGGTTCTATCAATAGTCTCGAACTCCAGGTATTTGCCTTTCTTCTCTCTACTACTTCTTTTTTCTCCTCCTCCTCCTTCTATTCTGTATGAGCTTTTTTATTTGTGGGGAATTGGTATTAGGGTTTTGTGTTTGCTTAAAGATACAGAAACAGAAAAAAAGTTGAATGACGCTCCAGAAATTTACGGCTTCAGTAGTTCGGTCATCTTGTAGTCCCGGTTTGTTTGTTAGTATCTCTTTAGACTTCAGTGATTTCCAGCGATCGATTGATTCAGGAGGTTTTGGGGTGGGTGAAGAACACACACAACTTTCTACAGCAAGAAAAAAAAAAGGGTTCTAGAGAAGAGAAATTAAGTATAAAATACTCTTTAAATCTCTTAGGTTGTCCTCAGCTATCACCAAAAATGAACACTCAATCAGGTGACATGTAAAGAAATCTGTTCTAGAACACAGTGTTTCTGTTGCTTATACAGTTGTGATGGTTTGTCATGGCTATTTATTTATCTTGTGTGTATGCAGCGGGCCTTGGAAGTGGGCAATTTGAAGTTTCCAAAGAGTATAGTGGATCAAATGATCCGGTATTCATCTTCCCCCTAATTTTATTCATGCATAGAAAACAAGATTTCCTCAGGACTTCTGAAATTGTTTAAAAACCATTCTTCCCCCCCCCCCAAAATTTTTGTTAACTCTTTTGATGCTGTTGTTTTGAAAAACAAGAAATTTGGACAGGTATTGAGTATGTTGGCCATGGTGGATGTCACAGAATGTATGATGCTGATCAAAATGGTGTTATGTCTTTTGAAGGTAATACTGATTCTTTTTTGGTCATAAACATCAAGTTGGTGTTTCATGATGTCAGAGTCTCACACTTGGGGTTATGGTAGAAGTTCAGACATGTCAATTGGTGTTCTATGGCATCCTAAGCTCAGAATTTACTTCTGCTAGCTGATAACTAGCATTTCACAGGCTATGTCAACTTCTGTGCATTGCAAACATTTGCTGTGAATTTGAGCTGACCTTCTCTTCATGCTAGAAGGATGACTTAAAGGCTGCCAAAACAGGCTTGACTTAGTATCTTTTCATCTTAAAGTCTATTGCCTCCTTTGTGGACACCTTCTGCTGTAACAAAGTAGTAGAATGATCCTGCAAGCATGTGCATGGTGGTCATGACTCCTGGGCATGAGGCTGTAGCTTGATGATGCTCATAGCTTGCTGGGGAACACTTCAGCCATGCCATATCATTTGGAGGCTCCTTGACGATGGCCCCTAATCTGATCTGTTGAGATGTCTTGTAAACCATTCCCAACAGTCCAACTTTTGGGGCTTCTTCGACTAGGCCTTTTGTTTAAGTTCCCAGTGTAAACTTCTTCTAATACAAGTGTGTGCTGATTTGTTTCCAGAGTTTGTCAGCTTGCACGGGTTCCTGAACTTGGTGTGTACACCGCTTGTTTTTCCTTATAATGCAAATGCTCATTTGTTGCACTTGCAATTGGATAGAACTTTCTGTTTTCTTTTTAGACAAAGGCAAGTTTCAGTGTATGGAAAATACTTCTCTTCATCATTGTGATTAGCTGTGTTGAATTATCATGTTGGGTTCCCCAGGTGCAGACATCCTTTTCAAATGTTTCAAGGTATGCGATGACCTCAAATCTCTGGAGATGAATTCTTTATGGGCAGTGGAGCAGGAGTTCATGTTTTCTGATGAGGGTGAGATTCATTGGTGTTGATGGATGCAGGGACCGGGGATTTCTTGCCCTGAATGAAGTGTACCAGGTAAGACTCTCAGATCCAATTCTACTCCATTCAATGATGTTGTAAGGGCTACTTCTAGTCAAGTTTGTTTTGTGTGATTTGCAATTGTTGATAGATTTATGAACTCCTTTACCATGGATCTTTAGTCACTTGGTTAAACCATTAGAGTAAGAAAAGGTGTGAATGAATGTGGATGCAGGCACTCCAACAAGCAGGCTTTACTCTGGATGAACCTTCCTTCTACACGGCTTGCCAGGTACTGAAAGAGATATTGGGAATTCCCCTGAAAATTGTTGGATGTCATGGCTGCTCTAAAACCATGAACCAAGAGGGTTTACATGTGTTGGGCTTTCCCATGCCATCCCAAATTAACAAAGGGATTATGATTTTTGTACTTGTATCTCTGCAGAGCTTTGATCCAAATCGTTTGGGCAAGTTCAAACTTGATGACTACATCTCAATGTGCATATTTCTTCAATCTGCCAAGTATAGCCATCTACTACCTCCTTCTGCTATTACCTGTATTGTTCACATCTTCTTTGAGCTACAAAGGAAACAGAGTAGGGATGGTTTTGGGTGAGGGACACCACACTTGACATATTTGGTGTGGGGTTACAGGAATCTGTTTGGAGCATTTGACACCAGCAGAATAGGCCACATCACTCTTGATTTCAACCAATTTGTGTATTGTGGTACGTGTCTCAGCTGTCTTGCTGTTTCAACTGTGAAATTGCCTCCTTGATGTGTTCAACAATGCTAACCAGACACTGTGGTGTTTTTGTTTAATGATCTTCAGCTGCAAATCTGAGGGTATGATTTCCAGTGAATGGGAATGTGCCTGCGTAGCATGTCATCTGTTGCTTCTTCTGTCCAAGTACAACCCAAAGTAGAAGCCAAAGCTGGATGAACTTCTACATGAAGTGTAGCATGTTGTCTGTTGCTGCTATCTGTCAAAAGTGCAACCCAAAGTAGAAGCTGAAGCTGGATGAACTTTTACGGGAAGTGTAGTCTGTTGCTGCTATCTGTCCAAGTGCAACCCAAAGGAGAAGCTGACGCTGGATGAACTTCTACATCAAGTGTAGTGAACAAGGTGCAGTTGAAATCAATATAGATGTAGAGGTTGTCTGGGAAGATGACAGATGAAGGGACCATTGAATGGAGTGTAGTTTTTATTCATCTGTTTACTGTTTTACCTAGTAGCTTTACAGTAGAATTGCCAGCAAGCACATTTTATACATGCAATTTCAATTTGTAGTTAGCCAGCATGTATTGCAGCAGTGTGGAGGGACTGAGAGTTTCCCAACATTGGCTCTGCATATTGAATGTCTTTAAGCATTGTTCAATGATGCTCCCTATTCATGAGGGTCAGGTCTCTCTTTTTTGTGCACAAATCTGTTGTTGGAACTTAAAATCTTATTATGAGGTCATCTCTCAATCTTTTTGTGTCATAAGTATGGAGAAATTCTCAATAGATATGATTTACAGTGAAACCTCTCATCTGATGAGATTGCTGTCTACTATGGTGCCAAGACTTTTTGCTATTGATTGTTTACAAGCAATACATTACTAAAGCATCTGCAAATGGTATAGCTTGAGGATTCTCTAGATTTCTTCTTGCATGTTATGGATTGTTCCAGCAGAGGTTCTCTGACATCATCACAACATAGATTTTGGTATGTGATTTTTGATGCTGAATTCCAAGAAGATTTTTATCTACATGTCTAGATCATGGGATACAAAATCAGAGACAGAAAGCTGGGATTTCCAACCCTAAACTGCACCCAAGCTGGTTTTTGCACAGAATTGTAGCAGATTTTGAATTTTCTCAGTCAACACTTTGCTGCTATGCTGAACTCAAAAGGACTAAAACTGAGGCTGTCACTGATGCTGCATGAGCAGCTGAAGCTTCTCAACTAGTAAGGTATATACACTTCCCCCATGGCATCAGTGAGCTTGGTGGCCTCTTCGACAAGCTTGTAGGCCATCTTCTCAATTGCTACCAAATTTTCTTCTTCCAAATCTGCGATCCAGTGCTTCTCAATCTGCAAACACTTTAAGTTGATTTCAAAGAAGTTCTCCACCTTGCTTGCCACACCTCCTTGGTCCTCACTCACTTGCCTGATTTTCAACATACTCACCTTCAAATTCTCGGAGTAGTATTGATGGATGATTTCCTTGTATCTTACAAGATGTATTTTGAACCTTGGATTTGCAGGGAACACAAGAGATCCCGCAGTCCGGGAATCCCATGCTTGTTTCACCCATTCAAGGACTGGTGGATCAGAGGCTGTCCTGCTCTCCTTTGGAACCTGCAGGTATATTGCAGCATGACATGTGATGATGATGATGGTGGTGGCATGATTAATGGCGGTAGTTAGTTCATCTTTCAGAAATTGATCCAGCTCAGACATGAGAGGATTTTTGAGCAGTTGTTGAATATTGCTCCAGCTTGAATCATGAGCTGACAACAAAGTCTTGATAAGCAGAGGTACAGTACTTTTGCTTGGCTTCTTGGATTTGATCACAACTGATCCTTGTTCCAGAAATGGGATCTTAGCATGAAGAAAAAAATCTAGCTCGGGTGTGGGATGTTTCACCAGGCAGCTGGTGGATTTTGGATCAGCTAATCACCTTGTTCTTAGTAATCACCGCGAGTCTGAAGTCGGCTCCTCTTCCTTCCCGCAAGAATTGCACTATGCACTCGCGAGTCCTGAGATGGTGCTTGATCGAGAACTTGGGCAGCATCTTCATATCATTCGCGCATTGCTGGTCCTCCTCCCTGCCGGCAGCTAGATGATCAGCTTCAGACAAGCCATGATGCTGCTCCTCCTCCTACATTGTCTCATGTCCTCCATCCTTTTCCTTGGCGGATCCAGCCTGCAAGGCAATGAAAGGATTTTGTGGCAGACGTGAGGCCGACTCAATATTCTATCCTAGGATGAGCTGACGACAAGCCTGAGTTTACGATCTAGACAGTACCTGGATCATCATCTTTGGGTCATCTGCAGGATAACGAATCTTGACCCCCGTGCCATTATCATCGCTACCCAAAGTGTCGTGGAAGTGCACGATGATCGTTCGTTCCGGTTGCGGCGCTCCAGGCAGTTCTTTAAATCCATGCGGCGCTTGCCGCACGTATGCCTGAGCTCTTGCAATGTTGTCCATGGTCGTCGTCTGGGTAATGGCCTGATGGTGAAGTTGGCGGCTGGAAAATTGCTCCTCAAGCTGCGGAATCGAAAAGCTTGAACTCCAGTCATAAGAACTACCTCGCTTGTACCCATCAGCTGCTGCTGCTCCGGAATCGAAGTGCTTGAAAAAACACTTTGCAACTCTACCCTCGATTTTCAAACGAGGCCGCTGCAAAGGGACCGCCGAGAATGATCCCCGAGTATTCGAGTCCGCGATCTGCTTCAGCGTACGCGCAAGAACATCACTGTAGTTGCTTGTCTCCCAGTCTCCACACACCTTGATACGATTCGTGGCTGCAGCCGTTATAGCAGCTCCCGGACTCGACCAAGACTCGCTACTGGCAGGAGGAGGAGAAAGAGGAGGCGTCGAATTCACTTCCAGATGCTGGCCCAGCTCGCCTGCAGCAGGAGGAGCACAGCAGAGTCACAGATTGATCAGAACCAGAACCTAGAAGGTAGAAAAAGAAAAAGAAAGCTTGACAAAAAATCAGACCGTCAAAAAACGGGCGTTTTTATACTCAACTACCCATGTGAGGAAATGTTATCTAGAAAGTAGATTCGCAACAAAATGGACATCCAGATCAATCGATGAACAAAAGCTCCAAGCTGTGATCTTTGAGCTTTTCTTTCTTTTGTTGGTTGAGCAGCAATCAACCGAATGAATCTAGATACATGGGTCATAAGAAGCTTGACTGCTGAACGGCCGGAGCGTGAGCTCGTACCATGGGAGCTCATGGTTGATGGCGGCGATGGGATACGGGAATCGAAGAGGAAGATCTGTAATCTGTCGCTTTGAAAGCTCTCAGGGACCCAAGAGGGTTGGTTGCTACGAAAGCGCTTCAAGAGCACATCTTCCAAGGCCAACTCTGTTATTGCAGACGTAGACGAGAGACCTGTAGTTGTCCCCGGCTGATCAGCATTTGGTGCATTCCTTGCACTGAAGCATGTGACGGAGAATTTTGGTTGCAAACTCACTAACTGTGCCAAGACAATTTTGCGAGAAGACCGTAGAGACGCAGATGATCGCGAATTTGGAGCCTGCTCGGGATTATTGTTGTTGTGCAACAACCGCATGTGAGGCGGCCGGTAAGGACCTGCCGATGCTGCTCTGCTGCCACTCGCATCAGTACTACTTTCCGACATGATTCTTCCGCTTCTTCACTAAAGGAGCTGCAAAAAAAATCACCCGCGACAACAACAACAACAACAACAACAACAACAACAAAAGAACTTGGAAAACAAAACACCCGCCAAAACAACAACAACAAAGAAATGAACTCAGAAAACAAACACCCACAACAACAACAACAACAAAGATATTAGAAAACAAACACCCACCACAACAACAAAGAACTTGGAAAACAAACACCCACCACAAGGACAGCAACAACAAGAACAAAGAACTTAGAAAAAAATCACCCACCACCACCACCACAACAACAACAAACAAACAACAACAACAACAAAAGGAAGTTAGAGAAGAGGATTTTGTCTTTGTGCGAAAAAATTTGAAGAATTTATGCACAAGGATTGCAGTATGAACAAGCAAGTGCGATGGTGAATGAGCCTATCATGCACTAGGCCTACTCCTGCTCCTCCTTTTAAATCATATGGGCCCATTTAACAATGGACAGTTTCTCAGTCCAACCCTAACTAGCCTAGTCAGTTCTCCTTCACTTTTTTGTTTTCTCCTTCATTTTCCTCCTTCTGGCAATGAAACAATTATTTTGATCAATTATTTCAAATTATAATATGTAAATGTGAAGGTGGATTCTTCTTGTGGTGAAATTTTTATTTAATAAATTTTCTTTAGGTATTGTTGGTTTTTTTTTCCCCCCATTTAGTTCTGATTATTATTATTATTTTAAACATGATTTTACAATATTAATGAAAAGAACATGTCCAACACAGTGCCACATCATATCCTAATTTGCTTTATATGTTTTGATGACCATTTGGTCTTAAGAAAATTAATCACACATGTTTGAATAGAATTTTAAAAAAATAAATAAAATACTATCACAAATTGAAGGTCCTTTCTTTCTTTGAATGATTGTAATTTGTTAGCCTAGAGAAGGCATTCCAAATGAAACAAGTGTTCATGAGTGGATAGGGTGAATTCCATAGCATGCCATTCATTCTATGTAATTAAAAAAATTGAATTATTGCCTTTGGAGAAAAATGTCTATGTACCAAAAGAAGACAAAGAAATATGTAATATTTAAATTAGATTAAAATTGAACTATTAAAAAATTGAATACCACAGCAACTCCCAAAATATTCTCCAAGTATTGTTAACATTAAAGAGAACCCCGACAAAGTACACAATAGGGTAAAAGGAAATGAAACATATTTCAAACTAGCAAAAGAGGGCCACAGTGAACTAGCACCCACCAACATACCATGAAGGATGGATGGTAAGTGATCAGGAAACAGTTTTCTGTTGGGTTTCAGTTCCTTAGTTAATCATGGTAGTTATCTCAGTTACTTTTTTTTTACTACCTACCTACTAACAACTCACTAGCAGGTTGTTAGTAGGTAGGTAGTAAAAATAGCCCTTACCTACATATAAACCATTTACTTACCTAGTAGGGTAAACCAGCCCGTCTCCAAACAAAACCCATAACCAAATGCCCTATATGTGTTCATTAAGTGCCTTATTATCGTACGCTTGGCCATTTTTGTGTTTAGACATTTGGCTTCATACATACAAAGAATGAGCTTTTGTGTTCATTTATGGGTTTGAGCACTAACTTGTGTTTTTTTTAAATGTTTGGTTATGGGTTGTCAACTAACACACTTTGGTGCACATAAGTGGTCATAAAATGTGTAATCTCATTGGGGGTTGGGGTTTGGTGTTTGGTTATGAGAGGGTTATTGTATGATTTTAGAGTTTAAGGTGTTCAATAACACACATTTCAAGACATTTATACCTTGTTGTAGCAACCCTAACACAATAATATCTTTGAATCCCCCAAGCAAGGGAAATTAATGTTAACGCCTAATCCTTGCCACACCCCTCCAAATTACTACATTTTGGGTTCCCTCCAAAAAAGGAGTAGAGTTTCAAACATACCAAGGCTAAACTCTCTTTCTTTCATTCTAGAGAAATGAGTTCATCAAGTTCAAATGTTTTGGGATGTCATCTCTAGTAAGTATTGTAGAGGAAAACTTGCAAGGATTTTTAGAAATCCTCATTCTTGGTGTAGAATGTTTGGGAAATAGACCAACAAATCAAATTCCAAAAGTAGAATAAAAGGCAAATCAAAGTCTTATAAGGGTAGAAGGATGATAGGCATAATTTGTATAGATTTTGAAAAGCGTTCAATAAAACATCAAAGTGAAATGGTGAAGCATGAACAAACTACATATCAACAAAGTGAAGGTGTGATTGTAGAGCAAATTGTAGATCAACAAATTGAAGGTGTGAATGTAGAACAAATTGTAAATCAACAACAAAAAAAGGGGAAATATGTGCTAGAAGACGAAAAACAAGTTTTAGGGTTGTGGTGTGTAGTTCATACAAGTTGTGTAGACCAAAAATAGTTTGCAAAACAAGGATTGGATCTAGATTTGGAAAACATGGGAAGATCATAAAATAGACATTGTAGATCAAAAAGCAAATGCGGAGGACAGAAAAGAAAGGGATCAGAACATAAATGCAAAACCATATATGAAATTTGAAACAAATCACAAGGTCATTGATAGGATTTACAAAGAAAAGTTTGAAAAGTTTTTGTATTACCGTTGGATACAAAAGTCCATTCGAACAAATTCCAAAAATCCAAGACCAAAAAGGCCAAGATACCAGATAACTTGGGTTAATCACATAGGTCAATTCATTCCTATAGTTGGCACAACCACAATTGACATCAATTTAGTGTGGGAGGATTGCTCAAACCTTTGGGATCTTATCGGCAAAAACGACGAACTAACATCATATGCTATTGAATCTTATCCTAACTTAATAGATTTTATATGGTCTTGGGTTGATTACAGAAAGGATAAAAACATACCCTTGTTGGGCAAGGAATGCATAGGCCCTACTTGCTACAAGCTTGGGCCAAAAGGATTTGGTGGAAAATGAAAACACACAACCTTAAAGCATCTATCCCTCATAGGTAATGATCAATAGTGTTGGACAAGGAAAATGTGCCCCCAGAGCTTGGACCATCATCCCAACACCAAAGGTCCCATGTGAGGTGAAATTCCCAAGCACCCAAGAGAGGGACATGGACAGACCAATCTTTGGAAGAGGCAATGGATGTTGTTGAACGAGGGACCCATTCATTGCAAAAGGCAAGTCACCACTAGTGTATAATTCTCACCTCCCTATCTAATCACCTAAATGGTAAAATTAGATCAAGGAAGATGGGGCCAACATGTGTATTATTAGAACATGAGGATGTAGCAGTAATCGCATGGACCTTAGCGATGTAGGAATGTGGGCTTAGTGTAACCTTACAGCAATTTAAGTTGAAGGTTGCAAAAATCACCCAAACAAGACCAACATCATTCAAAGATAATGTTCTAGGTGATTCATGGTGTCATTGGTTCCAGAATAGACATCCCAACTTGACCATCAAACAAGTTGAATGGTTAGATGTAAGCAGAGCACAAGGACTAACTGTAAACTCTTACGATTCTTTCTATAACAACTTGCAAAACATGTACCAGCAACACAATTACAAATCAGACCATATTTGGAATTCAAATGAAATTGGGATTCAAGTGGGCAAGTAGGTTGGAGTTAGGGTTTTGGCCAAAAGAGGGTCACACATAGTACACAACACTATCCCAAAGTCCCACTAATGGTTGACTATGAATTGTGTAGTGAATGCTGTAGGGACAATTCTACCAAGATTCTACATTTTTTGGGGAAAAAAGATGCGTGATGACTATATCAAACAATGTAAATTAGGAACTTGTATGGCAATGTTAGCAAAGGCATGGATTACAACTTTCTTATTCAAATAGTTCCTTTCATTTTTCAAGAGGTCAGTTCTTGGTGGTATTTCGCAAACCAATTATCATTTATTGATACTTGATGGTCATGGGTCACATGTCACATTAGATACCATAGAACAAACAATGCATTTTGTGTTAGACATGATAACCTTGCCTTCACACACCTCACATGCCCTCTAACCCTTAGACGTTTTTTGCTCCAAGCCCTTCAAAATAACATTTTAAAAAAGAAAGGGATGCAACTATGGTTGTAAACAGATACTAAGAAGCAAACAAAATAACACTTGCTAGATGGGTGGACAAAAAAAAGACCAATCATTGACCAAGGATAACATTAGGTTAGGGTTTAAGGTTACTAGCATTTGGCTTCTAAATCCTAAAGTAATGGAAGAAAGGACACAAATGTTAACGATTTACACAGAAACAACAACAAAACATTTATGTGAAGATGGGTACATATTAGGAGACCGGAATGATCATGTTCAAGAAGATGGTTAGAACCAACAGGATGAATAGTAGTTTACAGTTGCTGAACTATTGAACATAACAAACATATTTAATGTCCTTCAAACAGAACGTGGAGAATTTAACAATCCAAATGGACTTGAACAACACTACTATGTGGTGAGGCCTCATGTTTTTGTTGAAGAAGAATGCCATGTTGAAAAAACTCCCCATGTAGTCGACATATAGCCAACACCCAAACTGCTACAAGATGCCCCTGTCTTAACAGATCTCATAGAAGAGGAGCATGTGTAGCCTATTGTCCTTGCCTCACCTACTTGCAAGATGCACATAAGGGAGAGAGCCTTTAATAGATTGCTCTTAGTCACATGCCATGACATTTACAGATTATTTGAATGTCTTATAGAAAAAACCATTAACAAAGTAGTTGTAAACAATACAGAGAAACTTGGGTTAAGGAGAGGGAGGAAAAGTGAGTCAGGAAGGCAGTGGATGCCTAATGAGCAACAACGGAAGTCGCTCAAAAGATAACTAATAAGATTATAAAAGCCAAAGTTGTTATTACTTGGTTTATAATAGTGGTAGTCAAATAGGAGATTGGTTCCATCAACAAATCCAAGTAGGCTACCATGCACACCCATTGGGATACAGAGGTGTTAACCTGGGATTCGGAATAGAAGCATAATGGGTCATTAGGTAGTTAGCAATAACAAGAAGGCGAGAAAGTGGATGTGTTTTTAGCAACACACCACCCTTTTAACCTTCTGGTCCCTTTCCACCATCTCAACCTTCTCCACCCTTGCCATGTTCTACACCCTCTTTATCATAACCCTCTCCTTTTCCCCCTAAACCCTAACCCTTTCCTTCCCCACCCAAACCCAAACCTTCTCAAGCATCTCCATCTCCCTTTGCAACACCACCTTCTCAACCATGTCCACCCATTGTTATAACACCACCTTTTCAATCTTATAAACCCTAACTAACCTCTCTTAACCTTTCCACTCTCTCCACCTTCCTTATTGTTAATCATTAGAACAGAAAACAT
>Ga0209611_10005927_pt1 | contig 20273 bp, 15 predicted proteins | sample S1TSphgellanicum_3_FD_187693 | JGI IMG/M metagenome (GOLD analysis project Ga0209611, IMG submission 187693) | Host-associated microbial communities from peat moss isolated from Minnesota, USA - S1T2_Fc - Sphagnum magellanicum MG (SPAdes) (version 2) | ecosystem: Host-associated > Plants > Peat...
AGTTATATTGGAATGAAATCACATGCAATATCTTGCAACCAAAACAGATTGCCTGCAATAGCATAGAAGGAAAAAGCCCATGAGCCATGTCCTTCCAACTCTTGCAATACACACTAGCATTCTAATTATGAATGTTCTAACTCTGAGAAGCCTTAGAACTTAACTGCAATGCACTCAAAATTTCCCTCCCCAAATGCCATTACTCAATGAAAAAATAAAATAAATGTATGTACAATATTTTTATTGTCTCCAAATTTCCATGTTGCCAGGAAACCTGTTGTGCTAATTTTGTTCACATGTGTCATACTTTAGTTACTTTCTATGTTCTGCATGCCCAAAATACACACCTATGATGTATATGGGTTAAATAAAAACAATGCTCAAATCTAATCACATGTGAAAAACTTACTAGTTCAAATTGTGCACCATGGCTGCTGTAGCAGGGCGTACTTGTGATTACTAAATCACAATTCTCAAAACCATATTTTCTCCCTCCTTTGCCAACTGTGAGAAAAGCATAGGCCAGAACTCATCATCTGAGAAGAAAAAACCATTCTGCCTTGACTAATAAAAAATATTAGGGCAAAGGTGTCATGGTGGATTTGACTGGAAACAAGAACAACCCTAAAATAATAGTGGTAAGAGGAACTGTGAGATTGTCATCCAGCCTATTAGTAATAGGCAGCGATTCAACCAGAGTTGCTGCTAGAGCTACAGCAGCAAGCTGTAGGCCCACTGCTTCTAAATCAAATGGATAGAAGCCCATGAAGGAGAAATACCATAGACACCTGCCATGAAGAAGACCACACACACATTGTAAAGGTTTTCTGATCAGTTCAACATAGACAGCTAAGTTTTTAAAGGTATCATGACATAGTACTTAAGCATGTTTTGAAGTACTTGTCAGTTCTAACTTGGAAGCAAATGAACGTACAATGGTTATTGACATTGATGAAATTATATTGACAACATCCATGCAAACCAGTTTCTTGAGTGAACAACCTGAAAAGTGATCAACATAGATTGTTGGACATACCCAAGGGAGACAACAAAGCCAAAGAGAAACATGGCGATGCTTCCAGCCCAGCTCTTGTCTGAGTTGTAGGGAAGCTTCTTTGATCCAAATCTGCGGCCTACAATGTCAGCAATACCTGCAATTCAAGTGCATATCCATAAGGTGCCCAGATTTTGGGGAGAATCTGTCTTAAGATGTATTATTTGGATGGATTCCTTCTCTTTGCTGCACATTCTCCTCATAAGTCTTCCAACTCCTCACTGTTGTAAGGTAGGAGCCCTAAAATTGTAAGTGCTTCAAAAGAAGAGGTTCAGGACTAGTGAAACTATTGGGTTCAGGGGAACCACAGATTTGTGCTTATTGCTGAGTATCAATCAGCACTGAATTCCCAGGTTTGCGACCAGGAGAAAATCAAATAAATGCCAAGAGTTAGCAGATACTGAAAAGCTTCAAAACAATCGGAGATTACTAGTGTTAATCCTCAAAGAATGAGAAGCATTTTGACCTAGCTCCTAGACCTTGAAATGATAAACCTACACTTGAGTGTGGCAGGACTCCTTGAGAAGAATAGTCTTGTGTTGTAGATGGAACCCACCATCACCTGCGCACATCATGGCCAGGGCTATGATACTGAGAGGAGAGTCACGCCAGAAGAGAACGGTACAAAATACCAAAGCCACCACATAATACAATGGGCCCCGCAACAATTCCCTGTCCACAACCCAATGCAGCCATCAAGCTATGTGCTGATTATATATATCTTCCCATGGTGATTTCACACAAGAACTTGGGCATGAATCATTGCTCAACCAAACCGAGATGGTAAGTGCTTGAAACTGGTCTCATAGAAACTCAGGGTCTGCAAGAAGCACATAGATTTTTGGAAATGACTCCAAACTGAAAATGACAAACTTGCATCTTCTGTGGTCCTAGAAATGATCTCTGAAGACAGATATTGTACAATGGGCTGCTACTGCAAGATAGGTGTTCAAATAAAGCTAGCAAAACTTTCTATGGAACTGATGGTTGTGAGGAATGATTGGTATATGAATGAAAGAATAAGTACGCTTACCGAGGATCACCCTCACGACTCACAGATTTTACAAGCCCATCATCCTTTAGAATTCCCAGGCCATAAACTAGAAGCCTCACACCATTGCTAGCTGGAACCAGTGCTGCAAGATATCGTGCCCAGGGCGAGACACTGCCCTTCCATCATCCCCAGCCCACAAACTACTAACCACCATCATTCTTCATACCATTTGATAATGAACCCTGTGTCATTCACAACCAAATATGTTGACAAATGGAAAAAACACACTACATTACACCCTGGAGTAAAAGAAAACTCCACCTACAAACCCTCTTTCCTCAAGGGGAATCGACCATCTTTACAGGGTTTCACCCAAGACAAAGTATTGCAAAGGACTGCTTACAAAAACTCAAGACAAGAATTGCAAAGAATCAAAGACAAGCATTGCAGGGTTTCACCCAAGAAAGCATTGCAAAGAACTGCTTACAAAAACTCCACAAGTAATGAGGAATACAAGAGAACATGGTTGTCCTTTGCAGAGAAAGACATGGTAGTAGGAGATACTGAATGAGGACAGCACCTGAAAAATGGCCAGCAAAGTGCAAACAGCAATCCTGATGTTATATGGACGATCTTGCGACTTAGCTTCTGTGAAACCAAATTGGCAGAAACAGGTTACAAGTCACAACCCAGGAAGGAAGAACAAACTCCTAGACTGCTCATGCAATAATAATGATGCAGTCAATAACAAGAATTCTTGACAACAAAGCAGTTATTGTACACAGGACAAGAATTCTTGGCCACAAAGCAGTAGTAATTTTGGCAGTCATGACAATCACAGTATGTATTAGCGTGATTGTCATGACAATCAACCCTAAACCCTAGACAAGTAGAGCATGCCAGCCAATTCTCTGGCTGCATGACTCATGAACCCTGTGTCTCTAGGATTTCTTCAGACAACAAGAATCTGATGTGAATCCTCAAACCAAGATGTTGTCAATTTCCATCTCATTATCAACATTTCATTAAAAAGGTCTGGGAAACTAAAATTGGGGCGAGAGAAGGATGATCTGGAGTTCTGAAACCCTAACTGCTCTTTTGAAGGAGGATATACCCTACCTGTCCAAGGATTTGGCGCTTAGTGAGGGAGTTGAAAAGCTTAACCCAGACATATCCTCCAAGCAAGACAAGAAAAGTGACACCAACATCATGCTGCAGAGATCCTGCTTGCAAAGTAACCTCCAAAGGGTGATTCTTGATGGGCCCTAATTCTTCCACCCCTTGCTTCCACTGCTGGCTTTCCACTGGGCTCAGGACGACTCCTCTGGTCCTCCTCGACGACGGTTGTTCACAGCAACCCGAGGAGACAGAAGAAGACGGATGGGATTCTTCTTCCCATAATTGAGGGTCATCGGAGCCAGGGCTTCTTGCCTCAAGCCTGTGTGTGAACTCCCTTTGAACAATGTGAAAATGGCCTAGACTTCCAGGTGCTCCTCGCGGTCGCGAGGAGCTTGAAATGGAGGAGTGGGAAAGGCGAAGACTGGAGCTAAAAGAGAGGGAGGAAGAAAGACAGGGAAATGCTATCATCATCCGTGCGCTTGGTCTCCTACTCATCTCAGATATGCGGCAGATACCTGAGTCTTCAGCACCGGACCTCAAACAACACCATGCTCCCAGGCTCTTGGCGCCGATAGAAGCCATTTTATTTCAGCAACGTTGTTGATGATTCTTCAGAGTGCTGCAGACTCTCATGATCCCTGCAACGAAACGAAGGAACATTAAACCCTAAACCCTAAACAAAAGTCGAAATCTTTTCGCTTTTACCATGTCATCAAGTGACTCCTCCTCCAATTTTCATCCATCCTATGCTCCTTCTGCTACGATCCCTGCATTTAGTCCCAGTTTTACTTTTATGGGTTGGGTTGGAAATAAGTAAATAACTAAACTTGGATGTGAAATAATTTTTACAGGGTCACATACTGAGCACCACTGGAGCTGCTCTAAGTATATTTTAGATATTAAAGTTATCCATAAAGTAGGTCGGACACAGGACCATGACCTTGGGTTTGCATGAAAGTGACGACATCAAAGAAAAGAAAAGTCATGACATGATTGCGTCGAAGGAAAATAACATAGGATGAAATTGGATTTTTCTTTCTAAACTCACAATGAAACTAGTTTTTATCTTTGTATCCTATGTTTGTATCTTGTGTTTTGTGTTGCATGAAGCTTTTTAACCCGTGTGTGAAAGTTGTGTGAGCTTTTTTTTTGTGTGCTTTGATCAGACTTTTAAGTTTTTTTTGTGTTCAACTTGTGCAAAGTTTGTTGCATGTGCACTTTTACCAAAAGAAGAAGAGTCAATGTTGAGTGTGTGGAGAGGAGTAGCAAAGGTTCAATTGTTTTCTCGTCTTCAAAAGAGATGAAGACCACACTTGGTTGCGTGGAAAAAAAGGTTGGAAATAGCTACAACCATCAGTGAAGACAACTAAAACCATCATTGCAAGGTGAAGGTTTAGATAGTTGAAAATTTAGGTTGAGTCGTGTTGTTTTCAAAACAACTTAATAATGGTGTTTATACAATCAATGTGGGAACATGAGGATTTTTTTGGGATTGTCAATGTCATGACCTCATGTTGTGTGAGTCCTTTTTGTTTTCAATGTGGTCACTTTCCATTTTTTGTTGCAAAGTGTAACTGGTGCAAAAAGTGGTTAGTCAATTTTTAACACAATTCATAAAGCAACTTGAATTAAAACTTCTAGGCTCAAAATTGCAATCTCTTGTGACCTATGCTTTCAAATCTCAAACTATAGTCTCCAATCTAAAATCTTGTATGCACTTAGAGTTCCATTGTCATCTCTCCCAAGTATTGTGGCGATTGAACACATTTGCCATGCTTGCCATTAACCAATCCTTTCAAGTTTTGGCTCTTTCATTGAATAAGCAAGATTGGTATGATATTGTGGAGAAACAATAGCATGGAACACATTTGAAATCATCAATAATCCCACTTATTGAAAAACTATATCTCAAAAAGGGCTCCATAGATCCTCTTTTGAGGACCACATAAAGTTTGGAATGCAATCTTTGGATATCATTCTTATATTATCCATAATGTTTTGCACCCAATGTTTTTTTGTTTGTAACTGATGTCATGGAAAGGTCCAATCTTAAATGTTCTTCAAATATCAAAGCTCTTTGGCAAAAGAAAAATTGAACAATCCTTAAGTTTTGCAATGTCATGGATTACAAACCCAATTTGATTAATGTGCTAATTTACAATGCAATTTATTTTTTCGACACTACACTCTAATGTAAAATAGATTCACATTGAAATCAAATGTGCATCATCAATGTGGGACTCGTCTTCTTTTTAAATTTGAAATAAACTTTATGTGCATTGAACAATATTGTTTGGGACACAATTATCTTTCTTGTTTAAGTGAATCTTTTGGCTCAATAGTTTTGGTGTTATTTTTTGTGTGTATCCCCAAAATGCTTGGCTAATTTATATTCACAATGGTTGCATCACTATTGTGGCAAAGGCACGGTCAATGTGAAATCAAGTTGTAAACAAAGTTGAAAAGTTGGGTTCAATTTCAAAGGTTTAAACATTGGGAGTTCAAAGAAAACCACATAATGGCAATGAGGGCATGGACCCATTTTATAGAGAGTCTAATGACCCTAGGCTTGAGTTTAAAAATCAAACTTTGTTTGAAATGAATGATCTTTAAATCATTGGAAAGCTCTTGAAAATAGCTACAATAACATGAGCTTGTTTGCCCAAAATAGAATCATTTCCCAACCCATAGCAAGATTTGAATTTTTTTTAAAATTCATTTATGACTTTACAAAATCAAATGTAATGTATAAAATCATATTTCATATATTCAAAAAATAAAATTACATATTGACATGCTGATTTGGAATTTGTTTGTGACACTTCCAAATGAAACAACATCAAACAAGTTTCATCAATTCTATTATCCACCACATTCCCATTGAATGTAAGCTACTTACAACCTCACAAAATCACTTTGTTATTATTATGATTTAGAAATCTATTTCTACCGTCCACCAAATTACCATGTCTTTCTGGTGAAATGTGAAACGACAAGATTCTTTAACATTGTTGAATATATCCTAAATAATGACATTATGATGTGCTTGGTACAAATACTCATAATTGGCCTTGATATTTTGGTGCAAACACAATACCACCTATTGTTGCAAGTGTAAGCATTTATTTAGTTTTACATGTCTTCAAAATCAAAAGTTTATTTTATGTTGAAAATGTTTAACATCTTCATATGGCATTTTATAATATATTTATTTGTATTGTTTTGTTTGTGATCACACCTTAAGCATCCCAAATAGTCGGCCCCTTGTTGCAGTTGTGATATTATCTAAATCCTTCAATGAAATAGTGTGCTTTGTTAATTTTTTTCAATTTTCAAATTAACAAAGCAGAAGTTCTAGAATTTAGACTGATTTTGGCCTTTAAAAATTCATTTAAAAACTTTTAAATAATTTTTTCACATTATTTCTGATTAAAATTTTGAAGCTAAACCTCTTTTAACCACTATAATATTGGGATGGGTAATGGGTCAATGACACAAGAGCCCAAGTTAGTCTATATAATATTTTAAAAAGTGTCTATTCAATTTTATTGTTTAAACCTATCTCTTCCAAAGCCTAACTACCTCATTCCTTTCCACTACCCTTACATGGATATAAAAAGAGAAATTGTAAAAAAATTTAACACATATATCTTTTTGTGTGCATTTTATTTATGTTAAAATAATCTAATAATCCACCTCTTGAAAGCCTAACCATCTAATTCATTTTCCTTAACCACCTTCATGGGCGTGAAAAGGCACAATATAGTTTTGAGATTCAGGATAACTAATGATGGATCAGTGGGAATCATATGGGAACATAAGGGGAAGAAAAAGGGTGAGAGGGGAATTTGGCGGAGGATTAATGATTTTATTAAATGTCAAAATTTAACACATGAATGAGAATTTGACCTTTTTTTAATATGCTTCAAGCAATGGTTAACAATAAATGTTAAATCTATGTTAGATGATCACCACCTAGTACAAATGTCAAAAAACAAAAACATTGACCTCAACTAGTGTTTATCGTAATATTTGGAATGGTTTGAAATTAATTGATGATTATAAAGTACTCAAAAACATTTTTCAATTTATGCAACCCATGTTTTTATTATTTCAACGATCCTACACTAGCTTGAAAAATAACATAATCATAAACACAAGTCTGAAATCCACAAGAACATAGTCCATGGTTTGAAAGGAACACATGCACTCCACCAAACTAACAACTTAAAGGAAGAGAAGACAATTAGTCGGTATCATGGTCCAGCTGAATCAAATAGACATGCACAGTCAGGGCTTGATTACAAGATACAAGCTACAAAGCAGAAGTTGTAATAAGGGAGGAGGTTTATAAGAAGTGTTGTGACGGGTATGTGATATGGAAATTTTCATATGAAAGGTCCAGATGTCTCAAGCCATACCACTAGCTAAATGACCCAACATGAGATTCTCAGCCCCTCACTATGCGAGATCATAAGATGAAGCTTTTCACAAATGTTTGACTCCCAAACCCACAGTGAAACTTGGTCTGATGGGGTTTTAGTCCACAAAGCAGAATGCAACCGCTTCCCTGATTGTCCTTATCAGGCTCTCAGATGCAGAGGAGGCAGAATCTGAAAGTTTTTGACATTGTAAAAAGGCTTCATCATTCTTTCATAGATATGTGAGGCGCAGTTGCCTGTTAATGAAGAAGGCTTAGACAAAGATGACATATCTATGTTCAGAAATTGTGTATATGGTACTGGACTTGAATGTTTGAACTACATTTTCTCAAAATATTGGATTGCTACCATAGTCCTTCAGTTTGCACAAACCTGAGTTGCATCAACCAAACTACACTCCAGATCTATGCTCAACCCTAGCTTGCACTATGTTGAGGAAGAGGACAGAATAAAGTAAATATGAAGTCTCCTAGGGGAAGAGAGGTCAGACTGAGATGAAAGCCTTTGCCTGCCCCTTGAGTACTAACAGACAAATATGAAATGAAGGAAGACAGTAGCACATCAGTAAAAGCAAATAGTGTAGATGAGCCGTCTCTTGTGTTGCTTCTCAAAAAGGCGAATAATATCATCAATTTCGTCCTCCCATGTGTCTACCAGTTCAAGCTGCACCCAGCCCCCCCCATTAGTTTCACATATAAACATAAAGCTCCTTTCAACTTTACTCAGACTTCAAATAAAAGTTCTTCCTCTTTTCCCCTCAGGACATGCAAGCCATACACCAAGTGCCATTGAGTAAATCCTGGAGTCAATATATGAAGTGCATCAAGTGCATGAGCAAACACATTCATTAACATAATAGTGACTTTCTTTGCCATATATCAGTTAGTGAAGTCCCACAACTTCTAGTCTAGATAGTGGCAACCCAGTAGTCTACCATTTGTCTGCAGTCCCCCTTGTTTTATCTGTCTAGAGTGAAGTGAGAGGTACAGAATCAGCTACAAGAGGCCATGATCGATATTGCTTGTGGATGTCCTAGGTTTTCCACTGAGTGAAACACAGACTCTCTGGCTTAAACTTCTGAACAGATTAAGAAAAAAGAAGGAAGCCAAAGTTCAATTCTTAGCAATGCAAGCCATTGTCTAAGGTGCCATTGGCAGGTGTTTCTGTTCTTGGCCCTTCCCCACAATGTCATTATGGATCATTGTAAGATTAGACCGAGTCCCCACATTAACTGTATTTTTATGCCCAGTTGTGTAAGGATTGTTGCAAGCTAAACAAAAGCTTGGAAGTACTAGTTTCCACTGGCGAGATCAGACTTGTTTAAAGACTGACAAGGATTACTCACCCTCTGGCAAAGATCAAGGGCAAGTTTGGCACCAACTGCAGCCTCCTCATGGTTGTCTTTAACATCCAAATTTATCACCAATACAGTCTTCAATAACCTTGTCTCCCGGTTCTCAAGATCTGCATTTAAGTACCAGAAGAGAGGAGATGAATCACTAAATCAATTTGTAAACTGAAGACCTTGGGTACTGTGTGTGGCTTCATTCAAGACAATAAAATTGCCAATCGATACACAAAAGCCACTGAAGGAGATGCAGTAACACATTTGGCAAAATTCTTCAAGGCCAAAGCTGATAATGTTCACCAATTGTAACAAACAAGCTTCAGCCTTGGATTGATACAATGAATACATTTTGGCATACACACAGTTCCTGCCAGCATGCTACTCAGAAAGAGTCAGATTTATCCCAATCTGATGATCCCTACATTCTCTCTACCAAAAATTGTGGCAAATGATCATATACAAGACAGAAAGTTATGTAGTTAAAAGCTAAATAAAAGAATAAACCCTGAGCTCATACCTCGAATGCTACACTCTATCCTAGATAGTAAGGCAATGCCTGTTAGTGGTAATGATAAATTGAGGAACAGAATCCACAAGGTGGGGAGCAGCGATTAAAAAAAAGTTCTATTGATGGTGCTGTATGAGGAGAATAAGCCCTAACTTCCATAAAATCTGTCACTTCGTAGACCTAACCTGCTCATCTCTTCAGAAGAGAAGGCTTGTATTCTTGTCAGAGGGACCAAATAGCAGAAACTTGAGAGCAGATCAGGTGGACAGAGCAGACCTTCAATGACCATGTCAAAAACCCTTTCCTCAAACGTGAACACCACATCAAAAGCCCCATCTTCAGCATTGTCTTGCCAGCGCTGTGGTGCCTCCTTGACACTCAAATTACGCTTCAGCATTTGCAAAAGCCCATTTCGCTTGTATCTGATTCTCCAGCGTTAAATATAACAATATTGATCCCAGCTCAACAACCATTCTGCAATTTGTACTCACAAATACTGCAGTGCTTCATTTTGGATATATATATCTTCAAACATACTGAGAATTTCAGAATAGTTATATAAGTCAACATGAAAAGAATTGAGAGATGACCAAATAAAAAGACTATGGATATTTCAAATCTGACAACACAACAGCAACCAATCAGCAAGCATGAATAAGAGGATGCCCCACCCAAAAGAAATGAGAATAGTTCATGTGTTCATCCAGAGACTTCTGTTGATATCAACCAGATCCAAGAAACTGGAATGGTTCCACTAGCACCATAATGCCAGATTGGTGTTGTTACTGTACATCCCAATACCCTACATGCAAACCACTCTCAAATTCAAATCCTTCCTTCGAGCTGCAAAACTGCTGTAATCTATGAACTGCAAACAGAACAGGAATTGTGCTCACACAGCACACTACAAATAGGACATCAATTTAGAAAAAAAAGGTGCAACATCAGCAATGTCATTCACCTTGATAGGCTTCTGTTTATCAGTAATCCTACAACTGTCCATCACCATGCCATATGCACAATATCCTCTGATGAGGGATCATACACTTGTGGATCAAAAATATATATACTTCTACCTTTTCAAACTCTTTCTGAGCTATTTGCTTAGTGACTAATATCCAACTGACAATCTACTACAAGAGCTTGATATTCATACAAAAATGGGGAAAAAAAAACTACAAATCTTTAATAGCTATATCCATCAGGGATTGTGTGGGCCATTGCCTAAAAAAGAAAAGAAATGAAAAAAAAAGTCTTCTGTTTGTGAGACCCATGATCCCTAAATGACTTACGTGTGCACCTTGTTGCAAGATATTTGACATATGGGCTACCTTCAGTAAAAGAAAGAGGCTCTAAATCAGGAAATTTGCATCTTTGCTTGCCACCCATTCAGATCAACAATCAGATGGTCCTCGAAATTTACATCAAGCTACCACATCCCCTGATTATACTGACACTCCTGGATGCCCTTTTTCCTGGATGCCTTTTTGTTATGGAGAAGGCAGTTCCCAGTGATTGGCTTGCATGGCAGTTGAATGGTTACAAAAAGACATTACAGTGAAAGAAAGGCCATGCAAAACAAGGACAGAAAGCAGAATATATATACAAAGAGAGAATCTTAGACTTCAACCCTAGTAGAGCATTGCAAACATGAGATAGTTTAAACTTGCCAAGAATTGTGCAGGAGGATACAAGTCAGGATCTTTTCGCTTGAGATCATCAAAGATGAAACGATATGGAGTACCAAAGGCATACACATTCGGTTGTCGTATGGATGGACCTGGTAATTTCACATGTGCACCTGTGCCATATGAACTGACATCCATGCCCTCCTTCTTCAGCACTGCATGTGCTTCCATGCTGCGATTCTGGTTGCTTGCACACACCATTGCATGGCGCAGCTTCATTCAGCCACTTCTTTGAGATAATATCTCTTACCTCCTCTCCCTCTCTCTCCCTCTAATCCAATTCCTTGATCTCAGTTTCTCCGATCTCGCAATCTACCCACCATACCTATTTTGTTTGCATTGTTGCTCTCACAATCGCTCTGCTCTGCTCTGATCGCCTCCAACTCCTCATACATTCACCATCAAGATGGATTATTATCCAGAAATCTCTCTCTCTCTTTCACAGCATTCTCAGCAAACAAACAAGCGCTGTTGATCCTGTGCCGACCACCAAATCCTCCTCACAAATTATCAGTTTCCTTCTGAACTTTTTCTTCTCCGGTTTCCGAAAAACCGTGTCCCCTAGCACATCGAATCCCTGAACGATTAGGGCTTTCTCCTGGATATCCGTCAGGAAACTACTACTGTTGATTGGCTGGTTCGCTCCCTCACCACTGCCGCTACAGTGACCACAGACATTCACAGGTTTTCTTCGCTTGTTGGATGCGTTCTGTCTCTGAACTTCCCTTATGCAGTCTCAAAAAAGACGTCCCTAAAGCATCGATCTGACGACGACAACTTCTTCTTCCTAGGAGGGCGGGGGGAGTTCTCCGGATAGATATCCTACAGTAACTGTAGATATTTCCGCTTGCTTCTCTTACACGTGAAATACAGTTATACATCGATTTCACAAACTGTGTGAGTTCCTGTCTACGATCCTATCCCAAAATATCTTTAACAATCTACGCGCTACAGGGCGTATAAGAGAGCGAGCGAGCGAGCCTCAGGCGGCGGCGGCGGCAGCAGCAGCTGCAGACGCATCACCTACCCTAATGCTTGATGCTTGCTTGATCTCTGTGATCAACTTTGGTCCATTTCCGCGGCAGCAAATCATTACCAGACGCACTAAACTAAAGACACTCCACTCATTCCACACGCTGCGCGAAGTGGAGAAGGAGAAAAGGAGAAGAGAAGAGCACAGGACGGCAGACGAGGGCGGCAGGCAGGCAGGCAGGCGATGCAAAGGAAGGCGAGCGAGAGAGAGAGGGAGAGAGCTCTAGGGTTAGCATGGTCTGTCCGTCTGCCCTTGCAAAGCATTTTACCTACTGTCCACTACTACACACTTTCACGCCCCTTTCTCCTTGCGCGGTTATCAGAGCTGCTGCACCTCATAACCGGAGGTTCTCTCCTTCCTCCTGCCCTTTTCCTTCCGCTAACTTACATGCCTGCCTACTTACATACCTACCCTTCAATCTTCTATTTTGGAGTACCTAGTGGGTCTTGATTAGGGGGCTCATCAATTGCCTACCTTAGTACTAAGGCTTATTTGCAGTGTTTGAGCGGTTATCAGCGGTGCTGCAAGTGGTAACCGGAGGTTCTATCTTTCCTCCTGCCCTTCTGGTAACTTACATGCCTGCCTACCTACCTACCTATCCTTCAATTTTTCTATTTTGGAGTACAACGTGGTAGGTCTTGATTGGGGCTCATTGATTGCTTGGCAATGTTGAGCGGTTGTGGGAAACTGATAACCGGAGGTTCTCAGTGCCCAGCCTCCAAGAGGCTTGGTTGGACACAAAATCAAAATAACCAGTTTTACATATATAACCATGGTTCTCAGCAAATCTAAGAGCCAGTCAAAATAACCTACGTGCCCTTCACTGTTTACCTTTGGAGTAGGTCTTTGACCAGGCTAACTATGCCATTTTGGGCGGTTATTAGAAATTGGGGAACTTATAACCGGTGGCTCTCAGAAATCTAAGAACCAGGCTAACTGCCCACATACCCTTCACTTTTACGTTTGGAGTAAAGCTTTGATTAGGCCAATTATTATTAGGGCTGTTTGCCATGTTGGGCGGTTATCAAAATTCGGAAAATTGATAACCAGCGGTTGTTAATGCTTCCCTCCAAGAGATATAACCGAGGTTCTCACAAAACCAAAATGATTGCGGTTTGATACATAATCACGGTTCTCAAAAAACCTAAGAACCACCTACATATCCTTCATATTTATCTTTGAAGTTAGGCCTTGGATTAGGCCGATTGTTAGGGTTGTCTAGAGTGTTGGGCAGTTATCAAAAGTTGGGAAACTAATAACCGACGGTTCTCAAGGCTGTGCACAAAGAGATATAACCAATGTTGGGTGGGTATATTCCTTTTACTGTATCAACTAGATAAGGATAAATACAAATTTCCAACCAAAAAAAAAAGGAAAAAGATCGGGTACAGGGATATAGGCTTAAAATTTTAAATATGCTCTTGGAAGTTGGAATCCCTTTAGATTTTAGATTTAAATTACATTAAACAAGGTTCCAATATACAACTATGGTTCTCAATAGCTGGTCAAATAACCTTCATACCCTTCACTTTTATGTTTGGAAATTGGAATAGGTCTTGATTAGGCTAATTACAGTTGGTTTTGCAATGTTGAGTGGTTATAAAAAATAATGAAAACTAATAACCAATGATTCTCAGGCCTATTCTCAAAGAAACATATCCCTAGTTTTCACAAAATCAAAATAAATGGAGTTTCAATATATATGTAATCACAATTTTTTCAAAATTTGACTAACAATTTAGGTCTCCAAAAATTTAAGAATCAATCAAATAACCTTGAAAAAAATTGTTGCTTAATTATTTCATTTTTGTTGGAGCATTGATTAAGTTAATTATTGTTGTTTGGCTTAACTTGGGTTAGCTTGCAAACTTCACTTTATTTTTGAAATATTGATTAGGTTTGTTTTAACTTGGCTTGGGCTAATTTACATATTTCACTATTATTTGGAATATTGATTAAGGTTATTTGGCTTGGCTTGAGCTAATTTACATATTTCATTTTTATTTTTTGAATATGGATTAAACCAATTAAGGTTTTTAAAAACTTGGCTTGAGTTAACTTATATGTTTCAATTTTATTTACGTGTTTGGTGTTGGGTGGTTCTACCTTAAAAACATGTCTAATCCCAACAAAGAATTAATTAATTAAAATTAAATCAATTTCAAGTTTCAAAAACTTCGAGACTGAAACTTGCATATAACGGGTTTTGAGATGATTCTAAATCTAGTTCTAACTAGAGGCAGGTACCCCGGTTCCTTCCGATTTGGAATTGCTTTTTTCAAAATTTAAAATCAATAATCCAAGTACCCAGTATGAGAACCAAGACCAGAACAGGCCAAAAACCGGAACAGAACAACACTGGTTATTTACCAGTGCTTTGGCAAAGGACAATGTACAGGCTAATTGGTAGCTTTGATGCCTTGGGTGAACCAGCCCAGCACCCACATTGGTACCATGATAAAAATCCCCAAATTCATTTAAATTATTTCCAAATAGTACAAATACCCCCATTCTAAGACTAAAACAGGATCTCTAAGTTCAAATCTAACATTTTTTGGGCTTAATATGGCCACTAAGAGGCCGCACTCAAAAAGGCAAATGGTCATGCAGGTGCTGATTCTTGAGCCTGATCCTCACATCCTGTTGCAGCAATTAATGTCAAGAAAAAGTCGCTTGTGCTCACGCATTGGGCTTGCATCTTCCCTTGTGCCCCTGTTGGGCTTTGCATCTTCAAGTTTTTTGTTTTATAGTTTAAGTGTGAAGTCAATGCCAAAGACCTACCACATCCAGCCATTTCCTTCTTCTATCAACATCTTCCAAGCCATTTCCTTCAATTTCCTATGTTCACAATCTTCCAAGTTTTTTGTAGATTGCTTAGATTGTAGACCTCTTCTTTCAAGCTTCTTCAAGTTTTTCAAAAGATTTTGGGTTTTTAAGTGAAAAGGTCTTTGAAGAGTCTGGTTTTTGATACACAAAAGTTTCTTGAGCGTAGAGGTCTCTTGCACAAGAGCATGAAAGTTTCTAGAAAGCACAAGATTTGGGCATTAGTTTTCTGGTTGTGAGAGATTCAAAGTTCGAAAGATCCAAGAGCAACCTTAGTGACATGGTTTGGTAGCAAACACAAGTTCACATCTTCAACCTTTGTCAACCACTAGCACCCAAAGCATCTGAACTCAACAAAAATTTCTCCCCAACTTCAAGCAAAATCTTGAAATTTTTAAATGAGGTTTAGGGTTCAAAGATCCTAGAACCTTTTGATCTTTAGTTTTGAAAGCACCATGGTAAATAACTCTAATGAAACTGAGGTATTTTTTTATTGTTGGGGTGAAGAATTTAACTTGTGGCAATCATTCTTGTTGTCAATCTAGTCAATTGCCACATGTTACATTTAGGTGGCCCAACTTGTTCAATCCTTAGCAACCATATGGCTTGCCCATTCCATAAACCATCCTTCTCATTGTTGCCAAACCCACCCAAATTTCCTTGTGCCTTAACCTTAAATTGGCAACCCAATTCAAAAGTTGTTTATTGCCTCCTCCTCAACGCAATAGTGATAAATCACATCATTCCACGCCTATGAAGGACCTGATCGATGTTATGGCATCTTCCGAATGACCAAAATGTGATTTAAGGTTATCAATAAAAATTTACCATGGAATGCCTTAAAGATGTTTAGATTTGACCATAAATGTCATTTCAATTACATTAGAAAACATGGCATGAAAAGGCAATCCCTTCAAGCTTGTTTTGAACTTGAATTCCTATGCACAATTGAATGTTTGGCCACAACCAACATTTATTTAAATTGGGACTTAGATACGGATTCAAAAAAGGATCCTAAATCAGGCCTTCAAACCCTTAAATAGAATGCAATGAAAATAGCTCCCACATTGATCATGCAACATTGGACATCAATGGCAAATTGTACATTTTGGTTCTCAACTCAATTTGTGGTCTTATTTCAAAACATTCATGTCTAGCTCTTATATTTCATATTACTAATGTTGTTAGCATTTGTCTTGCCTTAATTAAATTTTATATTTATCACATTAAGCTCTAAATTGATGGATTAAAGTTTATCTTGACTTGATTAAACTTAGAATTGATAGATTAAGGTTTATTTTGATTTGATTAAGTTCTAAATGCTCTAATTAAGGTTCGATTTGATGGATTAAAAGATGTTTTGATCTAATTAAGCTTTGAATTGATACATTAAGGTCTATTTTGACCTAATTAAGTTTTAGATGCTCTAATTAGAGTTTAATATGATGGATTAGGGTATGTCTTGACCACATTAAGTTTTAAATGTTCCAATCAAACTATGAATTGATGAATTAAGGTCTATTTTGACTTGATTAAATTTTGGATGCTTCAATTAAACTCTAATTTGACTTATTAAAGTCTATCTTGACCACATTAAATTTTGGATCCAATCAAGTTTTAAATTGATAAATTAAGCTTTGTCTTGATTTGATTAAATTTTAAATGTTCCAATTAATGTTTGGTTTGATGGATTAAGGTTTGTCTTTACCACATTAAGCTTGAAATTGATGGATTAAGGTTTATTTTGACGTAATTAAATTTTAGATGTTCCAATTAAAGTCCAATTTGATGGATTAACCTTGGTCTTGGCCTAAATATGTTTTGGAGTTCCAATTAAGCTTTGAATTGATTGATTAACCTTTGATCCTTTGAATTGAAATGTGATTTGACCTAATTAAGTTTGAATATGGTTTAATTGGGTTTTGAATTGATGGCTTAGTTGTGCTCCTTCATATGAAGGTCTTTCTTGACCTAATTAAGTTTGAAGATGCTGCTATTAGGTTTTGAATTGATGGTCTAGCTTCTAGTCCTTCATATTAAGGTTTGTTTTGACCTAATAAAACCCAAATCTACTCCAATTAGGCTTCATTATGTTAGTTAAAAGTTTGTATTGACTTGATTAACTAGGAGACAAAAGTTGTTAAAATTGATGTAAAATCAATTCCATCTAACATTTTTTCAGTTTTTCCAACCTAAGAATATAATTTATTGGAACTATTTTACAAAATTAAATGGCAATTGCATCCCTATTTATCATTTTGCACCAAAAATTCCAATGGTTTTATAGAGATGTGATAGTCTTTTAACACATGGTTGATTAAGCTTTGAACTAATCTATAATGACAATTTGAATTATTTTAAGGTCTTAACTTATGTCATTGTAAAAGATATTAAGAGAGGTTTTGGTGACGTTTCATTGTGTAGTCATGATCAATGAATATAAAGACGAAACTTTCCTTATTGACTTGGAGGAAAATGATGTTCTACCTAGTCAACCAAATGTGAAATTGGTTAGGAAGGAAAAATAATCAAGGGTCATTATGAAATCTCTCCATCTCAACAACAAGATAGTGAATTACCATTAGCTCACTACCACTAGTATATACTTTAGAAACAAGAAACAAGTCACCTAGTTGATATAGAAACTTATGTGGAAAAGGGTCTATGGTGAATACAAAAAAGCATATTTTGATTCAGTGTTCCAAAAGGATGCATTGAAAGATTGTTTCCAAAATGTATTGAAGGAATTCAAGACAAATAGAAACAATGAAGAGGGATCTGAAAAAGTGGTGTTGCAAATTGACCAAGTTTGGCCCAATTAAAGGTTGGCATGGATGGACATCCCACCTTAAATGTCCTTAAAAGGAAACAAAGTGTGATTGATGGTACATCATGTCCCCCACTTTCCCCTCCCACACTCAATGATCTTCTACCAAAACCATCTATATTCTAAACACTATTCCATATTTATTCCATCTTCTATTCCATCATCTAGTTCTATCCCTATTTCTAGTGAAGGCACATCAAATAGCAAATCACAAACGAAAGTTAAAATGTTGTAGTCACAATCTACCAATTTTGCCACCATGGTTGGGGAGATGCATGTGAGTAATGAGGATTAGAGAGCCTTGATCAAGGCCAAGATGAAGGTTAACCTAAAAGAAAAAAGACAACCTAAACTTAACAATCTCAAAGCGATTAGGGATAGGGGAGTTTTGATAGATGTAAAATTTAAGGAAAAGGTTTAAAGAGGTTTCAAACTTATAGCTAGAAATCCCCATCCCAGCTGTAGTCAATTGGATCCTTAATTTGTTCACCAATGACTTTGTATGTGAAGTCCATCTAGCGTCTATGTAAGAAGTTTGTAAGGATAATTGTTGCATGGAATAAATGACTATACTTAAATTTTGTGGAATCAAAATGTTTTATTAACTACCAATTCAAATTAATTTTAAAGAACAATTTTTAGTTGCATAAGACAAGTTACAAAGGACATGATTTCTCATAGTGTTTCTATTAAAACCCCCCAATTTTTCACTCCACCTTCATTTTATAACCAACATGCATCTTGTTATAAACATTAATTACATTTTGGTCATGTCTAAGAACAAATTCACACTTCCCAAACCAACACATAATAAACATTTCTTCATCTAGATAACCTAGGTCCCTTAGTAAATATTCAAAATATTCATTAATATGCACAAAAAACTTGAGCTAATTTTTGTGCATATTTACTTGTGTAAGATGGTGACATCATGAAATAAGCCTTGGTAAGTAACATCCAAGTAAATGAATATTCCACAATGCTCCACAACCATTGTGTTATTCATAGAATACATCTTTTTTGCCCATTGAACCACAACCCGTGGGTGGCCTTATTTCAAGGTCTTTACACCTTGATGAATGTCCCATCAATGAATTAAATACAACCTTGGAACTCAAGGATCTATATACCAAACATAATCCATTTTTGAAGATTCGATAATCAAATCTCATTGCTACATGTTGAATTGATGAAAGATGTAATGAAAACTGCATCATCACAAATAACATACTTGATCCAATTCTAAAGGAATGTGTCATCCATGACAATATTCTTTCATGTATAAAATGAATTGGAACAATCGTTGTTCTGAAATTAGTTTGGTCAGTTATTAAACAACAATGTGAGTCTCACCAATAGCCCTTGTATGGGCTTGGATAGTGGGGACCATTAATCTGCATAGCTCATCAAACTTTGACAAATTAAAGTTTGTTAAAATTTTGAATAAGCTTGGAGTTGATCGCATTGTGGCAAACACATCCTGAACCCTCACATCCTAATCAATTGATTGCGTAACATTCAACTCTAGTTCATTCACGTTGAGGAGCTCCAATGTGTTAACAGTGGCCACCAATGTCACAAGCACCAATTGACATTGTGTACATATCCTCTAGAACATCTCTTCATCATTACTTGATGAAGAGCTATCAAACTTAAAGATGTCATGGAAAAGTTTCACCATTGGAAGAGGCCATGATGTAAAAGAAAGACCCAACTAGGAAATCACCCTAAAATTTGAAAACAACACCTAAAACCTTAAAAATAGGCTTTAAAATAAGTAAACCTCAAAAACAGCCCTTGATAAGCCCAAAGCCTAAAAACAACCCCTAATAACCCCAAACCTTAAAATTAGCCCCTAAACTTCCTAAACCTTAAAACCTTTAAGAAAAAAAAAACATAAAAAACCCTCAAAAATCAAAGCAAACAAATGAAAAGCAAGAGTGAAAATGTAAAGAATTGTACAAGTAAGCTTAAGCCTTAATCAAGTTGGAAGAAGCTCAAGTGAGGAGCTCAAACAAATGAAGGAAAAAAAAAAGCTCAATTATATGGTTCCATGTAGAACAAACCCTAAAAGTCATTCTAGGTAGTTCATACTTGAAACCCTAAATTGGCTTTGTAATAAGACTTATTTTAACATGCCCAAATGTTTAGGGTTTAAGAGGTCTTTCAAAAACACTTTGTGACAAGGGTGTTTTAAAGAAAGACCAAAGAAATCCTTGAAGTGTGCCCTTGAAATGTGCCTTAGACAAAATTGATTTCTCAAATGTGCCCAAAAAACTTTCAAATAAGTCCCTCAAATGTGCCCAAACCGCAATTGGCCAAAAAAAGTCCAAAAGAAGTCCCTTTGATAATGCCCCCATTAAAAAATTTAAATTGAAATCCAGAAACAGTCCCCCAAGTTGAGTCTGCCCAAAAGAAAATGTTCCAAAACTGTCCC
>Ga0209611_10005928_pt1 | contig 20272 bp, 15 predicted proteins | sample S1TSphgellanicum_3_FD_187693 | JGI IMG/M metagenome (GOLD analysis project Ga0209611, IMG submission 187693) | Host-associated microbial communities from peat moss isolated from Minnesota, USA - S1T2_Fc - Sphagnum magellanicum MG (SPAdes) (version 2) | ecosystem: Host-associated > Plants > Peat...
GATTCATATGTCTAGATGGTTTGTTGGTACTTTGAAGATGGTCTATGTATTTATTATTACCACAATTATAGTGGAATGCTATTTAGACACTTAAGTTGGTGTTTGATCTTGTTATGTGGTTCCATTTTATCTTCTATTTTTACAAGCTCCAAGATCAATTCAAACCATAAATTCAACCTAGCTTACACAACCAAATAAATCAGCTGTACATTCAACTTGGCTCATTGAAGGAACCAAAAATGAATGTTTCAGGATACCCATCAAAATCAGCATCCGTAACCTTTCACCCATACAATAAGATGTTTGGATGCAGGACCACATGAATCTAGAATTCTGTAGCACAAGGAACATAACCAAAAGCGCATCATCCCCATCTCCCCCTCCCCCAAGACTTGCAAAAATTGGCTAGAGAGAGCAAGGCCATGTAAAGCTCAGGCTTTTAGTTACAGTATATCCAGTGGTACACACAACTGTTGTGTACTGCAAGAAATACTTCAACATCCGAACTCTCACCATTACAAACTCAAAGTCACTGCGATGTAATGTCTGATGCTTATACATCAACTTCAAAGATGCATGCAACCATATGACAGGACAATGTCACAACACAACTTGGAAGAAACTTAAGTAAGGTACACCATTATAATCAACCCATATCCACCAGGTTGATATATGATGTGAGTCATACATAACACCATAGCAAAGGAAGGGGGCTGATATTATCAATAGATTTAAAAACTCCCCATTTGCAATTTTGGAATGTCAAGTACTTTTGGGCTTCAATTCAATGTCAAAAGATAGGCACTGATGGTGATCTCCAAGCCAACTTCCATTCATTCCCTTGGATACTTGTAGAAGGTACCTCCCAGCCTGCAAGTTTGAAGATTTTCATGTTCAGGGATATATGTCTCAAATAACAAATAACAATTTTTTTTGGTTTACTTAACCTGCAATGAAAGTGTGATAGAAATAAACCCTCAACAAAAGCAGTCAGGTTCCTAAATCCTCAAATTACAGAAAACCGCATAATGAAAACATAAAGTTGTTGAAGTTCATGCATTTTAGTAGCAGAACTAAATTGTCGAACTTCATTCATTTTTGCAATGAACTACTCCATTAATGACATCAAGTTTTTTCTGTCCTCAAAACAATCATGACTGGTTTAATTCTTATTTGAGATTTCCACAAATTGTTTATTAAAGGTCTGTGATTTCCAAACTTACTGGTGTTATGTATGGCTCATGAGGGAATGAAGGTTCAGCATGTGCATTGATCAATTGCTCAATTCACCCAAGTAAACTATAATTTGGGTATTACTGGAAGAAAATCAATTTGATTCAAGGCAAGGTTTTATAAAGTTTTGACATCTTGTTGATTGTATTATTCTCACATAATGGTGAGAATGGTGATGTTCTGATTGGTAGTCAGGTTGCAACTCTAAACCTTCGACCTCCATAGACCTACTATTTAGCACAAGGTACCCACCTAGGGCTATCATTGACCCAATGATTCCACAACCATTCATTGCTTTGATGAACATTTCATAACAGCAGTTTGCATGATGAAAAGAGGTGTGACCAGAACTTGTGTTAGAAAACTCTCTTGTATGACCAAACCGTAACAGGATGGTTTGTGGAAAGGTTGCCCTAATTGATGATTTGTTGCGTCAAATGTGATTGGCAGAAAGCGCCAAAGATGGAAATGGTTAGTGATCATGCGCCCTAGAGAAAGTCACATTTTTTTTGCTATTTTGCTTATGTTTTGTTGTTTGCAGGTTATGAACATTGGTCTATTATTCTTCATGGTGCACTGACGTTCAAATCAGGTGTTGGTGATGGAGTGTAGTTTTTGTGATTATTTGGTTGTGTGATGGAGATGACTCAAGAGTTGCTGATGGAAGAGGGTGTGCTTGGTGTTTGGAAGAGGATAAATGCAAGACAATGGAGAAGCTAAGCATCCTGGTTTTTCTTGCTTTTATGGACTGAATTGCTTTTGTTTTCAAGACTTAGGATTGATACTTATGTTTTTAGGAATAAATACCTTCACTCGAAGTTAGATAGTTCTGTGAGTTAGCTTCATAGAATTTGTTGCACTAGAGTTAGAAAGCAGAACAATATTCAGTAGAGAGTCAATAGGGACCTACTGATGGAAGGGATGAAAGCCTCAAGGGGATCAATGGGCTAGTCTTTTGTGGGATGTTTTGCTCAAATATAATGTGTTTGAACTTCATGTTGTATCATGGAAAGGGTCGAGTACTCAAGGTTTTGGGAGCTTTAAGCAATGTTTTGGTAGTTGGGAGTACTTGGGAAAAGTGAAGAATAGAAGAAGTTTGCCAAGGGAACTGCTTGTTAGTATCGTCTCCATGTCCAATACAAACTCAACATTAAATTAGGTCTAGTTGGGAATGGGCTGGGTGTTTTGCATTGTTTGGAAGTGTTGTTAAATGGCCACAAGAATAAGCCATGATAGCCCACACTGAGAGGAGGTCAAAAGTGAATTGATCCATCAAAGTCCATAGGTTTTAGTTTTGTTCTATGCTTTGAAACAAATTCAGGTTAGTTGGTTCAGGTTTATGCTTCTCATCAATTTGCTTTGATTCCATATACTTTTAGTCACACAACATTTGTTTGGTGTAAGAGAACATACAAAATTTGGTATGCCCTCCTTTTTGGTGATAGAGGCATTTCAATTATTTTGAGGAATGATTATGTTTAATAACCAGTGGCCTCACACAAATTACTTAGTCCATAATGGGGTAAGGTAGACCTGCTCATCATTGAACAATATCTTATCACCAAACACTTATCATATTTTTTCATTTTTTGTTTTTCTTAAGAGATTTTCATAGCCATGGGTGCCCCAAGTGAAGGTTTAAAAATATATCTTTGAATTTTAGAGATAAAGGAATAACACAAAATAGAAGGACAAAGAAAATGAGCTTATCTAAAGAGAAAAGAAAAAAATAGTAGACCCCCCTCCTTCCAAATCTTACATTTTTCTCATTTTCTCATGCATTTTGAGTGATTTAAAAAGCTTTAGGCATGTCAATTGAAGCTTTACATTTTTTTTGAATTCTATCCATAATAAAGTAGTGTTCAAAGATCTTAATCTACAAAATGAAAATTGTTTTAACTATTATCACCAAACACTTCTCTCTTCATTTTTAAAAGGCGCATCTTGATTTTTCTTAATGAATTTGAATGATTTTTGTGATGTTGGATGTGCCATGTCGAGGTCTACAACTTGGCTTTGAGCTTCAAAGGCAACAAAGGAACATTCATGGATTTGTGCTTCTTTGATACTAAGTGTTTTGGTGATCAACCTAGCTACCTTACATGCAAGCAAGTTCTTATTGGATGTCCCCTCACATCAATAAAATTCAACAATGCATAATTAGAAAATAATTCAAACTTAAAGTTGGATTTTCGTATCACAATGTCTTCTTTGCATATTTGTAAATGGCAAGTTTTGATTAATGGACTATGGAGGTAGTCTTGAAAAGACAAATTACAAGCTCTAATGTGAGATCACCATATGGCTTCCAAATAATTAAAATTCAACATATCAAATAAAATTACAATGAGCTGTCAAGTTTATTTGTTGTACTTGACTACAATTGGCTATCTCTCTCTAGGGTCATGTGCTATTTACTGTTGCCCCTTGATTTTAGTTGCAAGTTGTTGAGAGACTTGTTGCTGATTTTTCTCTACATTTTTATTTGTTAAACTTTATATAAACTAGTTTTTTTTCTATAAAATCATTTCATTTTCTCTAATGGTAATATGTCTAATGAAGCACAAGTGTGTGCTCTAGTATTGGTTTGCAAAATCAACACCAGCAGTGACTAATAAGCTCCAAGTTACATAGTTTTGTTTATTTTTTGTAAGTTTTGCAGTAGTAGTTTATGCATTCTAGATAGAGTCCTTAGTAAGTCAATAGGTTATGGGCCCACATGGATTCACATCTATAATCACCAAGTTTGTAGGGAAAGAACTTCCATCTTTGGAAATTCGAGATGCAAATGTTACTCAAAGACAAAAAACTTTGGAATGTAGTGTCATGAGCAAATCTCAAACTAATAGTAATTTCCTAAAGTGTGAGAAGAGAGATAGGAAGGCCATATAATTGTCATAGGTGAGGGATTGTAAAAAGAAGTTGGTAAACCAAAAGTAGAAGGACCACATTAAGGAAGTAGCCATTGTTGTAGAACAAGTTTTTTCTGCAAAAACAAATGGTTTAGAGAATAAAACTTGGTACATTGATTCATGAACATTTCAACACCTCACATTCCAAAAAGATGTTTTTTCCAATTACAAGATTATTTCAAAGAAATCCATCTACATGGGCAACAATTCTGTCCAAAAGGCCGTTGGAATGGGAAGTGTTCATTTAAACATGAGAGTGGGAGAACGTGTGGTTAGAGATGTCTTGCACGAAGTGTTGCATGTTTTTGGTTTTGTTAAGAATCTTTTTTTAGTTAATAAGGCTACTATTCAAGGCTTCAAAGCAGAATTCCAATAGGAAAAATGTAACATAAAAAATGACGCTTGAAAAATTCTTGTAGGAGTAGTAAAAGAAAATAGGTTGTATAAACTATTATGTTCATTGGTAGTAGTTCATGAGAGTGCTTAAGTTGCTCGAGAGAATGAGACCTTGACAATTTGGCACGAAAGATTGGCCATTTAGGCGAGCAAAATTTGAAGCTTATCTTGTAAAAAAACATAGTCATTAGAATGAATATTAAGATTGACTACTGATTTGATTTTTACATAAGTTGTGTTGCTGGTAAACAATGTAAGAGTCCATTCCAAAAAGGAAACCTCCATAAAATTTGCTAATCTCCCTTAGAGTTAGTACACACAGATTTGTGTGGCTCGATGAAAACAACTTTAGTGGGAAGAACCAAGTACTTCATGACTTTCATAGATGACAACCAAGTATGCTATGAACTTTTTTTTTTGAAACAAAAATCAAAAGCTTTGGTGGTTTTCAAAGAGTTCCAAGCCATGGTGGAGACTAGCTTGAGAAGGAAGATCAAGGCCATCCGAAGTGACAATGATGGTGAGTTCACTTGTAAAGCTTTCAAGGATCACTACAAAGTGAAAGGCATTTAACAATAGTTCATTGCACCATACAACCCGCAATCCAATGATATTGTAGAGAGGCTCAATTAAACTTTGGTTGAGATGGCTAGGTGCATGTTTTATAGCAAAAACATAGCCCACAACTTGTGGGGAAAAGTAGTGTCAATAGCTACCTATTTAAAAAATAGGATTTAGGCAACAACTACTTAAAAGACCTAATTCCACTAGAAGTTTGGAACAAAGAAAAACCAAATGTGGAACATCACAAATTTTTGGGTAGCATTGCATTACGTTTGTCCATAAACCAAAGGAGCACAAATCGAAATTGGACAGTAAAAACCTTTAAGGCATTTTTGTGGGCTATGATGGCAAGTCATATAGAGTGTGTCCATGCCAATTGAACGAAGGTTGTGCACCATGTTTTGATGGTTGAGAGCCTACTGCTTCAAACCATGACCTAATTAAAAGATCTCATAGAAGAAACACATGATGATGAAAATCAACAAAGCAACAAGGACCTTCATGATATTGAAGTCATTGTTGAGGATTTTCATTTTGAAATCATTGTTGAGGATCTTCATTTTAAAATCATTGTTGAGGATCATGGTAATGAAAAATCACTAGAGTCAGCTACACAAGTTCATCATAAACATACTAGGGAATGAAAACTTCCAAAAAGGTTGGAAGATTTTGTGATTTTGGTAGAATTTGCAAACATTGCGAATTCCTTGGAGGATCTAGTGAATGTCATTGAAGCCCTAGCTAGAGATGATGTGCAAAATTGGAAAGTAGGTATGGAAGAAGATATGAGTTCTTTGAAAAAAAACAACACATGGATATTGTCAAAACTTCTAACAAATCGCAAAGCTATTGGTTGTAAATGGGTGTTTTGAACTAAAAGGAATGTTTGCGGTCAAATTATACACCACAAGGCGAGATTCATAACTAAAGGTTAGGCATACAAACACAAAGTAGATTTTAATAGTACATTTGCTCCAATGGTGAAGTTCACTTACATTAGTGTTATTGGTTATAATTGTGATAAGAGATTTGGAAGTATACCAAGTTGATTTCAAAAGTGCATTCCTGAATGGTGAGTTAAAGGAAGTCATTTTCATAAAACAACATGATGGATAAGTTCTAGAAGGGTAAGAAAAACTTGTTTGCAAGTTACAAAAATCTTTGTATGGGTTAAAGTAGAGCTCAAGAGTTCAGTATTAGAAGATAAACAATTTTCTTATAGAAAATAGTTTTAGCACCTATTACAATCGGACCACAATGTTTATATCAACACATAGGAGGGTGTGATCATCATTGTGTATGTTGACAATCTTTTCATTTTTCATAAGATGTGAAGGTCTTTCATTGGGTGAGAGACATCCTTTATAGTAGATTCTCCATGACTAATTTAAGGGAGGTGGAGTTCATTTTAGGACTTCAAGTGACCAAGGATAGAAATTGGAGAAGCATCATGATGGGTGAGTTTTGATATGTTACAAAACTGCTAAGTTTGGTATGGTTACATGCAAATCTATTGCTACACCTCTTGATGTAGGTGTTAAACTTTCAAAAGGCCAAAGTCCTGGTTCAATGGAAGAACATGAAATGGCGAATGTTCCATAAAAGGCGGCCATAAGCAACTTCATGTATTACATGGTTAGTACAAGACTGGACTTGGCTGCAACAATAGGAGTTGTTCAGTTTTTCAACAATTTTGGATTTCCAAATTGGCAAGCTATAAAGCAATATTTAGATATTTGCAAGGTATTTAGAATCTTGCATTATAAAATTTTGCAAATTCCTTCAAGAAAGATAATGGTGTACAATTGTATGGTTTTTGTGACTTGGATTAAGGAAGGAATGTTGATACTAGGAGATCAACAATAGGTTACATCTTTCTTCTTGGAAAAGTAATTATTTTTTAGGCAAGCAAGAAACAAGCTATAGTAGCCCTTTCTTCTATGGAGGTTGAATACATGGCTCCTATTCAAGCAATGAAAGATGCTATTTGGCTTAGAAGGTTTCTGGGAGAAGTTGGATATAAACAAGAAAAACCAATTTTAATCTTTATTAACTCTCAAAGAAGTTTAACATTGCTAAAAAATCTTGTGCACCACTCACACACAAAACACATAAATATTTAGTTCCATTTTGTGAAGGAAGTTTAACGAAGGAAGTGATTGTTGATATTCTTATAGAAGGAGTCTCTAAAGATCAATTTGAAACTTGCAGAAGTAAGAGTCTCTAAAGATCAATTTGAAACTTGCAGAAGTAAATTAAGATTAATTCACCATGAATAAAAAGCTAAATATCATTAAGTGGGAGTGATAAGATTACAATGAATTGTGAAGCTTGTCTGTTCAACTTGATTATAACTGGCGTAGTTCTGTCTAGAGTCATGTGCCCCTTGATTTTAGCTACAAGTTGTTGAGAGTCTTGTTGCTGATTTTTTTTTACACATTTGTTTGTTAAGCTTTATATAAGCTAGCTTTTGTTCTATAAAATCATCTCATTTTCTTTAATGATCATGTGCCTAGTGAAGCACAAGTGTGTGCTTAGTCTTGGTCTGCATGATCAGCACTAGTAATGACAATTAAGTTTTAAGCTACATAGTTTCAATTGTTTCTTATAAACTTTGTTGTTGTCTCTTGTGCATTCTAAATGGAGTCCTCAATAAGTCAACAATACCTACATAAACAATCCATAATGTGTAAACTAGTGTTGTGTGCAACCTATTTTGGGCGGAAAAAAATTGTTGTGTTTTTTATAAGAAAACTAGGGAAATTTTGTTCTTTTTAAAGTGTAAATTCAACTACATTTACAAAAAAATTGGAAAAAAATTCCAACTATTTTATATATCATATATATTTAAAAAATCCTGGTTGTGTTTTTATTTCAAAATTAAAAAACCATTGGTTCCAATTTTATAAATGTTCCAAATTTAGAAAATCATTGGTTCCAGTTCTTTGAAAAAAATCAAAATCAAAGACTTGTAGGTTCTAATTATTTCCAACACTTAAAGAACTTGTGATTTTTATGAATGGACTAATAAAGAGATGGTTTTTTGGTTGATTATTTGATTTAAAAATAAAATGAGAACCATGGTTATATATCGAAACCAATAATTTGATTTTTTGAGATTCATGGTTATGAATTATAAAAACCACCCAAGTAACCACAAGAGTTTGTTCATTTTTTGAATATTTATCTAACACTGGTATATTAGAAACCATTGTTGGGAGGGTAATTTGCTTTGCCATGGTATATCCACAAGTATGTACAACCTAAATGTGCATTCAACCTCATTAGTAAGCATTTTCGCTATTCATTTAATTACCTTATTTGATTGGTAAATATTTTACATGCAGAAATAAGAGTTGCCCTGAGAATTTGGACAACCCTTGTTGGAAGTTTCCTACCATTTGGTCATTCTCTCACTTAGTTTCTGGGTACTACAAGATCCTTTTGGAGCCATCTTGGGAGTGAAATGGGTCATTGGAGGAAGATGTCCTTATGAAATGCTTGTATCTCATAGTGTACAGGGTCTAGTTCATTTGTAATTGAAGAATCAGTCTTGAAACTAAGAGGTTTGATGAATATGTACAGCACAGATGTCTCATGGCTCTTGGTGCCTTTGGCCTTGCTGCTAATTCTGTTGTGGTTGAGAAACTGATGCAGTGATGGTGTGCCATTATTCGGCTATCGGAGACGGTCATATTTGGTTTTATGTGGGCTTTTGGGTGCATTTTCTTGGGGTTCCCTGGCTTCATTTGTCGACAATAAATTTGCTGCAACCACCGTGATTCTTCTCAGTTCATTATCTGTTGCGTTTGCTGATGTTGTAAGTTTTATCACAAATTGTTTTTGTAGCATGCTATGGCTTTTGGTGCTTTGGTATCACTTACTTGCTCCTGCTCAATTTGGAATCTCTCCTGATTTTTTTGAAAGGTTTCTTTCCCCTGTTCCAAGCACTACATTGATACCACCTCCATGATTCTGCCAAAGAACAAGTTTTTGTATAGTCTATTTTGACCAATGGGTGGGTGAATAATGAAGCTTGTGTATGGGCAGTGAGTGAGTGGCTGAGTTTGAAACCATGCAAATGAAATACTTCTCATAATTGAAGTAAATCAGAAATCATGCAGACATGTTCTCTCAGACAAAGGATATGATTCTGCCTGCTATGTGCTTAGAGCGTCTCCAGTGGTGTTCAATATATTACACTACACATTAAAATTGGATGAAGAAAAGTCAAAATATGCTGATTTGGCTCAGCAAAATGGTTTTGGCCCAGCATTTTTGCATAGTCTGTTGAGGTTGGTACGATGCACCTGTGAGAGAAGAGTCTAATAAATATGATCTGACTGCCACTCCTTTGATATTCATGATTTCTCCAAGTGGTTTGCTAGTAGTCTCCCACCTATTTTAGTTTTATAGGTGGGGCTGCAAAAAAGTAAATACCTAAACTTGGATGTGAGAAATATTTTTGCAGGATCACATACTGAGCACCGCTGGGGATGCTCTTAGTAGGCCAGAAAAGGTACAGGATAAGGATGTTGATAAACACTTTACTTGAAATGTGACATTGGAGATGTATTTCCTTATTGGTTCTATGCAGGTGGCAGATTCAATTGTGGTAGAGAGAGCAAGAGGAGAGACACAGGGAACCTCTGTATCCCTCCAGTCCTTATGTTGGGGCTCATCAGCAGTAGGGGGTATTGTTAGCGCTTACTTCAGCGGTTCCTTGGTGGAGACATATGGGGTCAGGTACTTTTGAAACCCACCACCCAATTTTTATTGCAGTCAAAGATTTATTTCCTGGTGTGAAGTGAGGTCTCTAAACCACCCTGGTTTTAAATGTGACAGGGTTGTATTTGGCATCACAGCAATTTTGCCTCTTTTAACATCAGCAGCAGCAGGACTAGTCCATGAGGAACCTTTAATTCGTGATCATGTCGTTTCAGACTTTCCAAGCCTAGATGCACCTAAAGGTCCAGTAATGACATTTTTAGATATCTCTAATTCACAGTTAGGCTTTCTGTGGGAAACTGTAAAGGAACCCAGTATCTTTCTTCCCACCATGTTCATATTCTTGTGGCAGGCTACTCCAATATCTGATACAGCCATGTTCTTTTTCATGTAAGTTGTCTCGCCTCCCTCCTTTTGTGAATGTAGTGTTGAAGACTGGTTAAGGTGTTCACATTATACCTGTCTGAGAATTAGTTTTTGAGACTTGATTTTTACATAAATTTTTTTTCTAGCTTCCTGACAGTCACACTGAAGCATATTAAGTATCACACAGAACATCATCTGGGCTTAAGAGTCAATCTGGATTCTGTAAAATCTGCTATAGTATTGAAGGCCTAATCTGATATAGCTTTTTACAGCATATCTTTGACGGTCTGGCTTAGACTCTTGGGGGTTCATAACAACTACTGAGAAGAGCCTACTAACTAAAACTATCATTTGGTTGCAGGACAAATAAATTAGGCTTTGGCCCAGACTTTTTGGGGAGGGTAAAATTGGTAACAGCAGTGGCATCTCTTGTGGGCGTTGGAGTTTACAACAGCTACTTGCAAGATGTTCCCCTCCGTACAGTCTTCTTCTGGACCATTGTTATGGGGACTGTGTTGGGTCTTACACAGGTGAATCCAAATCCTTACTTTTCTTATGTAATCTCTTTTTGAGAACAGCCAAGGTCTTGTGGGGTATACTGTAAATCAAGATCTGATCAATGCATGGTAGAGCTACCAACATATCTTCTGTTTTTTTTTTCCTGTGGTTGCAGTTACTACTTGTCACCGGAATCAACCAGAGCTTGGGTATTAGCAATGAGTGGTTTTCAATTGGGGACTCACTTGTCTTAACGGTTTTAGGCCAGGTGCAAATTCCTGCTTCCTTCTCAATAGGTTTCATCTCAAGTTTAGTACTAAGGGTATGCATCCCACCATGTCCACACCTGATTAAATTTGAGGAACTGCCCTTTAGCTCTGAAGATCTGCTTGTACTTATAGCCTAGAGGGTCAAGAGGTTACAGCTGTTCAAATTTCTGTAGTCTTTGAATCTCTCAGTTCTCCCCTTTCTAAACCGTTTGCCAAACATAATCCTTTTGCACATGATACACTTTCCCAATTTTGACAAACTGCTGTCACTATTCATCATGGTAGGCAATTGATCAGAGGCACATTCCAAACTCTGTTATAGCATGGAATTGTTGGTATAATGGTCCAATGGGTGCAAGCAGAAAATGAATCTGTTTTCAAACTGTTGAACCATAAGATGATTTCATTAACCCAGTCACAGCTTCTTGGCAATCAATGAGCTTATAATGTTTCCTTTGGTTTTTGCTTGCTTCAATATTTGAAGACTTAAACCGTGGTGCCTGCACATGAAATCTTAGTAAGGGATTTTTGGTTTGGTTTCACAGGGGCAACAGTTATGGTTGGGGTCTTTCGAAGTATTGGTTTTGAGATTGCAGCATATGTTTGATCAGAACTGATTTGGGTTGCAAAACTTTGGTTTGATTACTTTGTGTGTAGGTATCATTCATGCCTATACTGGTGCTAGCAGCACGGCTATGCCCACCTGGTGTTGAAGCAACTTTGTTTGCAACATTAATGTCAATTTCCAATGGAGGAGCTGTGCTGGGTGGGCTTATTGGGGCAGTGCTCACACAGCTTCTCGGTGTAACAAGTGAGAATTTCCAAAACTTGGCCCTCTTATTAGTATTATGTAATGTATCATCATTGCTTCCACTTCCATTCTTGGGGCTTCTGCCAACTGAAAGTGAACTTAAAGCTGCCGCAGTGAAAGCCGAAACAACTCTAGGCAACATAGAAAAAATGAAAGATGAGTAAATTTGAAAAGACAGGGAACTGTAATATATTACCAATGTAGTATATTTTGTGTGCTCTTTTAAATCCTCATAGAGTTAAAATGGTTTTTGATTTACATTTGGACTATTTTGGCACATTGAGACTTCTTCTTGGCAAGGTATTCATGGGAAAATTTTGCAAAATGAACATTTATTTGAATGCAAGTTTTAGCTAGAAGTTATTTTTAAATTTGCTTTCCAACATGATTTTGAAATTTCCCATAAACACTTTGTAAGGAAAAGTCAAGGAATCTTATTCCTATGTTGTCCACCCCCCTTGCTGCATAAATATTTTCTTCCCCCAGTTGTCCTTTGACACCACGATTTTTGATTCTATATACCTTTAGATTCTGCATTCAAATTCCACTGGGCAGTTTTTAAATTTATCCTTGGAAAATTTCCCACTTGATCAAAATTTGGACGTTTCATTTGATCATTCAAAACTCTGTTTGAATTCACATTTACATCTTTTAGCAGTGGTTCCCATTTTGTACAGTTTTTGACCATTTTAGGTGATGCTTTTAATTTGAAAAATTGTAGAAGTGGGTTATCTTTGGAATGTTTTAATTGTGGTGGGTGGTGTAAGAATATTACACCAGGTCACATTCGGCTTAGAATGCATTTATTGTTGAGTTGACTAGTTTTGTCCAAAACTTTGTTGGCTCTGCCTGCAATTTGGAATACACTTAATAAACCAACACTCACAATGTTGAAATAGTTTTTGTCACTTGAGTTCAAATATTGATCACTGTACAAGTAATTTGGAAAGCCTATTTCCACAATTAACGAATTGAAGCATTACAAATCATATTGTAACTTAGTGATAATGTCTTCAAAGGTTGGCCTACATTCTGGCACATGATCCCAACAACTAGTGAATCAACATGTTCAAGGGATCATTTGAGTTATACCTGGCAAGGAAGGTCATGGAGGTATGCCAGATCGAGAAATCAAACCCTTGATGACCTTCAAATGGCTCTTCTCCAGAAAGGATTTCATAGCAAACTGTTGCAAAACTATAAACATCTGCCTTGGCTGTGTACTCAAATTGCCCTTAGTCTTTCATAGCTCTAAAAAGTTCCAGTGCTCTCCAATACTGAGTGCCCATACTATATACAAGTGATGAACATCAACATATTGGGTGCACCAAAATCTGTTACCTTGGTGTGCAAACTATTGGAGTATTCATGCACAAACACGGTCCTAGCTTTCAAATCCCTGTGGAACACACCTTGACTATGCAAGTATGCCATGCCACTTGCGATTTGTGTAATCAAGTCTTTGGCTTCAAGATGAGAAAATGGCCTTATTGAGCTTCTCTTTCGAAAATTGATAGGCTTGCATAGGTCACTGGGCATCCATTCTAGGACAAACAGACATGGATAGCAAAGGCATACATTCTAGTAACAAATTTTTAAAAAAAAATACTAAGTATGAAAAATTAATAATAATAATAATAATAATAATAATAATGAAATGAATAATAATTCAATCAACTTCATTATGAAATGTATTGACATTTGAAATTAAAGAAACTATTGAATTATATGTAATTATGAGATTGAATTTTTTTAAAAAATTTATTATATTATAATTTCTAGTTAATTTCAAAATATTTTTAATTAATAAGTAATTTTTTGACACATAAAATTTGAAATTTTCACATCAAGACGTTACATTTGAATTTAACATCCAAACACAAAATTTAAATGATTAAATTTGAATATTTGAAATACATATTTAAAATTAATCTAATGTTCATATGTATATGAATGTCAATATTTCCCACCAAGTGATGTTGTGCTTGGATGATTAAAACATTAGTGTATGACCAAGAAGGTGAGGGTTCAATTCTCTCTTGTGTCATATGTTAAGAAGTTGACATATGGCATACCATAATGGAGAGCTAGATGGGGTTAAGCAACTATTAGTAATCTAACCGAAAATAGATTCAACAAACTCATGGCAATCTAACAACTCATACTAGTTACAAGTCTTCAATATATATATATATATTTATTTATTTATTTACTTATTTCACCATGTAGGATGTTAAGTCATCTTGGCATTTTTTTATTTAAATTAAACAAGACACATTTCAATCATCTTAGTGATACGAATTCAATCAAATTTATGGCATAAATGACTAGTTTGTTTTAATTGTAGCCAAAATTGTCCATTGTTCATTGTAATTGAAAACTTGGTTAAAACTAGTTTAAAGACCAACATAAAAACCATGGTTTTGTACTAATGACCTACTTCATATTTGGAATCATAAATTGTAAAATAAAGAAAAAAGGTAACAAACAAGATAATCAATGCCTGACAAAATAATTCACTCCTTTTCAGAGTTCTGATTGGGTTACATCTTCCACCCTAGGGATGGTATAAAATTACACTATCTGCCCTATGGAACATTTTGTAAGCCTGATTACAAAAAATAATCCACCCTTCAAACATATTTAAAATTTTATCCAAGGTTGTTACGTGTTAATTGTCTTCTTTGTAGAAATGTTGGAATTTTCAGAAGATAATTTTTCAAGGAAAAAATAAAATTTGTGAAGGGTAATAAAGAATCTTTTTGGACCTTAAAAAAATATTCAACTTTTCCACATGAAATCCTTAAATTTAATTATTAATTAAAACTAGAAGATGCATAACAAACAAAAAAACTGGGATGTGACCAAAATTTTTGCAAGTTGCATGAAAATGCCGTTAGTATGAACCTAATTTTACACAAAATTGTTGACTCTGCATTGAAGGTGTGTGGACAAATTAGCCCCTAAAACCGCATGGTCCTTCTAAAAAGATGCACATTAATGTACAATTTATTCATATGATAAAAATTTGCCAATAAAAAATCTATTTACTCAGACTCAACACACAAGCCAGGGGGGTATCGTTAGATTCCAAATCCGAACTAAGTTGATAGATTATGCTAAAAATTATGTAAGTGGGTCTAATTTGGAGATTTCATATGGTTTTTTGATGCCACATGAAATGCTCTCACAATTTTAAACTTATAATTTCACCTTCCAGATTCACTCACACCTTCACCAATTACAAAACTGCATTGGTACAACAACTAGTTGGTCCCTTCTGGGACCTGGAGTGAAGGTAGGCCTAACGCCCAATTTTATGAAGGGTATTCATATTTTTCCCCTTTCAATTGCTTGGTGCTCTGAAGTTTCAGATTGCATTTTGAGCCCTCAGGCCTACCTCCACTAAATATGCAAACAAGAACTCAGCGGATATATATATATATGCAAGTTGTCACCATCTTCCAATTGCTTGGGAGCGCAGCGGAGTCCAGGCTGTGAGGTCGGTTTGTTTTGTACGAGAGGATGTTTCACGTGTGCACGATCTTCGCTGCTTGCGCGGCGATAAATACTCCCGCTCCAATACCACATCAATATACCTTTAAGTTCTCAATTTCAGCTGCTTTTCAATTCCAATTATACAGCTTTAGACTCTGAAGAAGCCATTTGAATCCCCTCCTGCACGCCTTTATCGATTCACTCTCGTTGTTGCCGTTGTTGTTGTTGTTGTTGCAGCAATTGCGGATTTTTGAGGAATAGGTGGAATAGTCGATTGGTTATTATAATCGACGACGGTTGTAGTAGACGAATTTATTAAAAAACAAAAAAAAATTCCATTGTTTCTGGGTTTTCAATTTTGTTGTGGGTGTGTAGTCTGAGTTAAGGCGCAGCCATGCCCGGGAGCTGTACAGCAATATGCCTTGATGTCGTGGGGAATGGAGAGTTGAAGCTGGATGTGAAGCTCAACGAGCCGATTCTTGTGTACCCAGCTGAGCCAACCGAGAAAGAAGTATATTTCCTTTCCAACCTTGATCAGAACCTGGCAGTTACCGTGAGCACGGTTTACTTCTTCAATTCGCGAAAGGACAAGAAGAACCACGATCCTGTCTCTGTGATCAAAGACTCATTGCGGAAGCTCCTGGTGCGCTACTACCCAATGGCAGGTAGACTGAGCTTGAGCGAAGATTTCAAGTTTCAGGTTCAGTGCGAGGATCAAGGGGTACTCTTCGTTGAAGCCACGGCTGATTGCTTCATTGCTGACCTAGGCGAGCTTTACAGACCTGCTCCCTTCATGACGCAGCTTGTGTATAACAATCCGCCGATGACCGCCATGAACATTCTCGACTCGCCACTAATGTGTGTGCAGGTGACGAAGTTCAAGTGCGGTGGCTTCGTGCTGGGTCTCAGCATCAGCCACTGCATGGCCGACGCTTATGTAGCGAGCGAGCTTGTCCTCGCGTGGGGTGAACTTGCGCGTGGTTCAGTAGACAGTATTTCCCACTTGGTTCCCCATCTCGATCGCACGATCCTGAAGTCACGCACACCACCAAGAATCGAGTTTCCGCACGTCGAGTTCGATGACGTTAACGAAGTTTGTAGCCCACGCATGATGACAAATCATGATCAGAGCTCCAAACCCATCTGCAGCTCCTTCATCTTTTCGCCTCAGCAGGTGCAGACCGTGAGGAGACGAATCCTGGACGACGGTCTAGTGACCAAAGTCACCACTTTTGAAGCCCTAACAGCACTTTCATGGCGAGCACGGACTCAAGCCGTGGAAATGCACCCCAAGCAAGTCGCACGCCTAGTGTTCGCCATGAACATCCGGAAGAAGCTGGATCCACCGCTCCCTACCCGCTTCATGGGAAACGGAGTCTTCTTCGGGAATGCAACAGCCACAGCCGCCGAGCTCACACACAACCCCCTATCACATACTGTGAAACTGATACAAGAAGCCAAAGCGCTGGTGACGGACCAGTACATTCGCTCCGCCATCGACTACTTCGAGGTAACCAGGGCACGACCCAAGTGGGTAGCCACGCTGCATATCGCTTCTTGGGTCGGTATTCCACTTGAAAAAGTGGATTTTGGGTGTGGTCAACCGGTCTGCATGGTTCCCACCAACATGATGGACGACGATGCCTTCATTGCTCCTTGTGGTAAGGACATGAAAAGCTTCCAATTGTTTATTGGTCTTCCCAGCTCACGAGCTGTGGAAATTTTCCGCCAATGTTTGAGCAGCTGCACCACCATGACTTATAATTCCTCCTCCTCCTCCTCCTCCTCCACTAAGAACTCTGACCAATCCTGCCTTCTTCAAGAACAGAAACACATGGTCCTTGTGGAGAACTGTTAATTATTGTTTTCTTTTATGTAGATGATGAATTCAAGTCTGGATAAACACTATAGTTGTTGCATATGTAACATGTTTGGGCTGAAGGATTTGATGATATGAACATCTTATTTTTCTAACAATATCCATGTGAGTTGGCCATGTCCTATTTAGTCATAAATCTCTAAATCATTCAAGGTGGTGATGTATGTGTAGTGAAGTTGCAAGATGGTCAAAGTTACAAGGCCGCCATGAATTCTAACCAGAAGTGATGCTTCATTAATTCTTCTACACCCAAAACACTTCATGAATCAAATTGCAAGTGAATGAGAGTTGAAAGTTGAAACCATGTCAAATAAAAATGCTCATGACATCCATTAGAACATTGGCTGCAAACACAGCACTCCAATTATATTCAATATGTATTATACACACATTTTTAGAGACTAGAACACCGTCCACAGAGAAAAAGCTCTAGATTTATGGAATGTACTTGAAGTTAAATAAATCTTTAAATTAAACACTAGATGAATCAGATGCCAAGTTGCTAGTCATGTGAGTGATGTACATACCACTAGAAATAATTTCTTTCACACTCCAATTGGCACACAATCTTTAGCAAATTGAATTCAGACTTAAGAACATGAAACCAAAGCTGATCATTAAAGGTGGGACTGATTTACAGGTTGTGATTACTCTTTAGTAACAATCTACACAGAGAAAGTTGGTACTCCACCTGCATAGCTGCTAAAGGAACTCCAAACGTCTATAAACAAGCCATCACACTACTGAACTCTTAAGGGAGAAATGTTTAGAAAGTGCCTCAAATGCCTGATGCAACTACTAGATTCATACCAGAATAGAACATACATTTTGTAAGCATACATTTGTTTTCAAATCCATGATTATAGGAAGTTCATCAAACATTTAGTTGTCTCAAATTCTTCAACAGTATGAAACAAATGTCTTAGCTCCAAAGTTGCCTGGGTTCTCTTCTCTACTAGAAAAAGAAGAAAGAAGAAGCGTCAAACTGTGCAGGAAGGCCAGGAAGTAAGCCCTAAACCCTAGAAAGGAATGTCTTTCCCCTCCCACCACCCCTTGTTTTTTTTCCCTTCTTCGCTTGCACCCATGATGACCGAAACCCATCTTACACATGGTTAATGGTAATGGAATCTTGTTTATTTATCATTAACATGGAACTAACGCATATGTTTGTGTTTGACTTAGTGAAAGCATATTAAGAAGGTGAAATCCAAAGTTTACATAGGCCAAAAAAAATCTCAGGAAGTTCAAATTACACTTGATTGAAGATTAATTAGTTAACAAATATATATGTATTACATTTGGACTTCGCTTTCTACAAGGACTTACAAAAAATTCTTTTCCTTCATTGCAAGTTTATTCCCACTACAAGAAATCAAGAGGTTTTCAAATTAAAACACCAAAAAAAAAAAAAAAAAAAAAAAAAAAAGACTTAAACAAATAATTCGAATTCAACTAGACAAATCTTTTTGTGCAAATGACATCTTGGACTTTATGATGTCAACTAATTTTAACAATGACAATAGGAAGGTTGTTCATGGGAGGAGAAGCCAATTGAACATTCAAAATCTTATTGATGAATGCAAGACCTTATTTTTGACAAGCTATTCAACTATGGCTTCACTTTTGACATGCACAATGTTGCTTTTAGCTAAATACCCCGAATGGCAAGAACGTGTTCGAACAGAAACGTGGGAGGTTGTGGTGTGGTTTCCACAATGACATGGATGCTACAAAACTCAATCACATGAAAATTGTGAGTACCTATTTTTATAGCTTTCAAATGTTATGCAATTTGAATAATTGTTGCATGATTATATATGTGTCAAATGATAAGACTTCCATCATAAATAAAAATTGGGCATAGATGAATCCAAGGATATAAATGAGTGTACCCAAACTAGGTAAAAACTTCAAAGTTAAATGAATTTAATTTATTAAAAAAAATTGCATTAGTAAAAAGGTCTCAAGATGTTATGTGTTTACTAAAACATCAAATTACTTGGTTTTGCATAATCCTTGTATGAAAATTCCAATCAAATGCACAAAAAGTTTTACATATCAATTTTGCCACATGGTTCAAATTGTTCTAAATCACATTTTTTTGAATAGGTGGGGACGATATTGAACAAAGTGCACCAATTATTCCCTATTCTTCCACAACTAACAAGGGTGGCATCAAAGGATATGCAACTAGGGGACATTTTTGTGCCCAAGAGCTTAGTCTTGGAAATTCCAATGTTTCATTGCATCAAGATTCTAAACTATGGGGAGAGAATCTGATGAAGTTTGATCCCAGTAGGTTTGCAAAAGGTGTCTCAAAAGCTTGTCAACATCAACAAAGTTTCATACCCTTTTCTTTTGGGCCCCAAAATTGCATTAGCCAAAATATTACCTTGATAGAATCAAAAGTTGTAGTTGCTAGTGTGTTGTCATGCTTCCAACTTTCAATTTCTCCAAGTTGTAGGCATTGTCCCGAAAATATTTTTATTCACAAACCAAAATTTGGTGTACAACTCATTATAAAAAGCTTGACATCTAATTCAACCTTTTAATGGATATGTTCATGTAATACATATGTAATGTTCATTTTACAAGCATTCATTATATGTCAACATTTTGGTATGAACAACATTGATGTTGAAAATATGGAAAGATATTTAACAGTTTACAATTTTGGTTTTATATGTTGTAAACTTGCACTATATTGTGAAACAATTAGATGCCTACAAGATCACACACTCAACCCAAAGTTTCAATGTACATGCATATAAAAATGGTTTAGGTGGTATGAACAAGAAAGTGATGAAACACATGATGGTCTAGGTTACATGTGCAAATTATGCTTTGAATGCAACAAGTTCCAATTGAAGAAGAAAAACCCAAAATTTTGAAATGATTCCAAAAAAACAAATGCATAAGATGCACATGTCTTGTAGGTCCCCAATTTAGTTAATCTATTAACTTAGTCAAACTTGGCTATTTAGGTTTGTATTTAAGCCAGAGGGGGAACCAGTGAATTGGCAACCATGAGGTGGGACAATATGGTAAAGTAACACACAACCTAGAACTTATGGTTATGGTTATTAGCCAAGTTGCAAGGATCCAGTGAGAGGAGATC
>Ga0209611_10005930_pt1 | contig 20269 bp, 12 predicted proteins | sample S1TSphgellanicum_3_FD_187693 | JGI IMG/M metagenome (GOLD analysis project Ga0209611, IMG submission 187693) | Host-associated microbial communities from peat moss isolated from Minnesota, USA - S1T2_Fc - Sphagnum magellanicum MG (SPAdes) (version 2) | ecosystem: Host-associated > Plants > Peat...
TTCATTTGTGGGAGTTCCTTTGATTTTCACTTGTTTCATTAACTTTTTTTTTCATTGGGGTTTTTTTTTTAAGGGGTTTTTTTTTTTTTTGTTTGGTTTTTTTTTTTTTTTTTGTTTTTTTTTTTTTTTTTTTTTTTTTTTTTTTTTTTTTTTTTTGTTTTTTTTTTTTTTTTGGTTAGGCTTTTTCATTTCTTCTTGTTTCTTTCTTTTCTAGTGTTTACCTTGTGTTTTTGTTTTTTCATTATTAGGGGTTTTCATTTTGTTCTTGGCTTTTTTTAGCTTTATTTTAAAGTGTCTTTTTAAGTTTTTTTAGGGTTTTTTCTTGTGTTCCATGGTTTCTTCTAATAGTGATGTTTACTTGGACATGGGTGATTCTAATAATTCCTCATCAAATAACAATTAAAAGATGTTCTAACACACAAACAACATCAAATTGTTTATGTGATTATAGTTGTGAACGTTAATATGTTGGAGCTATTCAATGCAAATGAATCAAAATCAAATGTCGAGCAATCAATTGATCAAAATGTGGGTGTTCAAAACGTGTTTGGTACAATGCGAACAATTCCAAGTTTGTTAGAGTTTGATGAACTAATGGCATTAGTGGTCCCCACCCTTCAAGCTCATGCATGTGAGATCCACTAGCAAATCTCACATTGTGACAAGGCAATTGACTAAATTGACCTTATAATGATGACTATTCCACTTCATTGTGTACATGAAACATGACAACATAGTCATGTATGGCACATTGCTATGGAATTGGACTAGGATTGTAGTTTATGATGATGTAATTTACATTACATTTTGCATTTATGAAGCCATAGGTTATTGGACTCATTGATGGGAGACTCATTGAAATCTATAAATCTTGCAATAATTACATCCACAAGTCAAAATTCAATGGGTATAAAAAAAATGTAATGTATGAACAACATAATATTCATAGACCGTGATGGATCATTCATTTACCTAGATAGGAAATATCCTATTTTTTTCCATGATGTGAACATCTTGTAAAAGTTAAATTTGTATAAACATTGGTGTCAATTTTTTGTACATACAAACAAATACTTTGAATATTTATTAAAAAACCCAAGTTATATGGGTGAAAACATGTTTATTACATGTGGCAACTTGAAAGTGCCAATGAACTTGCCCCTATCCATGACTTAAGTGTAGTACACCATACAACAAAATGCATGTAGGGTCTAAAGTGTGCGTGAAATGAGGTATTGAGAGGCAATTGAAATGGAATGGAAAAGACTAATTAAATGTTTTGATTTCACAAAGGAAAAGTACAATTGTGACAAAAAAACTAGGGCACATAATAATCAAAACAAGGAACACATATATTAAATAGTAGAAACATTTTCAAGATTACACATTGGCTTGAGCTTATGGCCACCTAATTCAAATCTTGTGTCCACCTAAATTCCTACCTTCACCAAAAAAGATATGCTTGAGGTCTTTAAGGGGTCAGATCACTCTGATTTCTCTCTCTTGAGCCCACTAGCCTTCCTCCTCCTCTCAATTTCTTTAGACCACATAAACCCAGAACAACATTAAACTTCCACAAGAACCTAAGTCTCATATTGCATTTTGTAACCTAAAACCTGAGTCCAAATAAGTAGTTCAAACCCATATTCATGACACCATCCCTCAATTAACAACATATAAAAGCAAGAAAAAAACACATTTCAATTCCCCATTGATTGTCACAAGTTTTACAAAGAACCACAACCCCCTTACATGATCCACATTGTAAAATTCAACGGACTATGATTATTTTTCGGAGTTCCTAATAATTAAGGTACTATTTCATGATATGTAGATCAACAACATTCACACACAATTCAACCCGACACACACACATTGAAAGGATTCCCGGCCACTCTTGAAACCCCTAAGATCTTCATCATCCCGCTGATCATCAACCTTCAAACTTGCCTCCTAGACTAGATTTCTGCCTCCCAAAGTACATTGCGCAACGGAATCTCTCTGTACTTCTATTAAAGACCAAAAATGTAGTCTTCTTTCTTTCAAAAACCTCTCCTTCAAACAAATCCATCCCCTCTTCGTCATTTATCTGCTTTGTTGTTTTTCTTTCTTCCACTCCACAACAAGATTTCTACTAACTACTTTTTGCTTAGTAGCTCCTTTGCCACACATTCAGCCAACGTCCAGTAATATCCACAGCAACACACTCATCCCAAATAAAAGAAAACGACATAAAAACATCAAAGCCATAAACACCATCGTATCGCCATTAGTGTTCTTCCTTGTCTCCATTATTGTTGTGTGTAAACACTCCCAACCAAAAACAGGAAAAACCATTCTTCCTTGAAACCCTAAAACTCCTTCATGTTCACATCCAAACCCTAAAGTTAATAATTTATTACACAATCTCTTGTTCCAAGCTATACCTATTATAAATAACTTTTTGCATAAATGCCACCTAGATTTCACATATAAAATCATTAATGACCAAATTGAAGACGCAATTGATTTCAAATGGGATGGGGACTTTTAATTAAAAGTTTAGCACTTCTTCAACCTTTGTTTGAATTTTTCATCTATCAAAACTCTTAAATCTCTAATTGTTCGAAAATTGTTAAACATCACTTGTTTCTTCTTTTCTATGTTAACCTCCATCTTTGCCTTCAATAAAGTTTTTTAATCATCATTGTTGACCACCATCTCCCATACCATGGTGGCTTGGGTTTCATCAATTATTTGACTTCAATTACAACACTTCTATTATTGTCTATGCCTTGCCATCTAACATAGAGCCTAAATCTAAGAGCATTAAGTAGATGACTGTTCATCTACAAACTCACATACCATAGGAGGAATATATATGTAATATGTGTGGGATAGATATGCCATTAATCACATTTTGCCACCTTTTGAAAACATTCCAAATGGCATGTCCATCTATTCCCTTCAATTGTGTTAGGACCTTTTCACTTTGCAACATAGCTCTCTTGTTCCTTTCCTCATTAAATATCCTCGTCTTCAATTCTTTCAATGCATCTTGGAGTTGGTCTTTCAAAATATCATTTTAAAAAGGATTATTGGTGGTATATGTCACCTTGTAATTTGCAAAGACCACCTTCCACACAAGGCTAGGTATTTAAGTTGTGTCATTTGTTTCCTATCTTCTTAATATTTTGAAAAATGCCAATGGTAACTCATGGCCATGGTGCTCAAAATTTATGATTCTACCAAAACCCACAAATGTTTTTCCTTCCTTGTCACCTTTGCAAGTGGTTGAAAAAATGCACCTCATCCTTTACTTCCAAATCAAACTTCTATGCTTACATCACCACATGGGACTCTTCATTTTCACTTGCCATGCCTACACAAACAAACATCACATAAAAAATTTCTCAACACAAATGCATTTTCTCTTTTTACATACAAATTTGGAATTGAATTGTTTCAAGTTCAACTATTTTAAGCACAAAAACTACCAACACAACAAGAATTCTAAAGGACATTAACCATCCATGACAAAGCTAAACCTAATTCTAAATTAAATACAAAACAAAAAATCAAGGACAAGAACATGAAATTTGCAACATAAGTTCAAACAAAATTTTATTGTGCAAACATGAAAATAACAAAACATGACTATGGTGCAAAATCATACCCAAATTGTTGTTTAATAGGTGCGAAAGGTAATGTGAGAGAAACTATCTTCAATTGTACATGTTATGGGACTTAGCTCAAGAAAATATTTCAAAATATTTACAAATATCTAAAAATATTTCAAGGAACCTTCTTGGGACTTTCCTAATTACATTATGGATGAAGATAAATGAAGTTCATCCATTATGATGTTGACAATGATGTTAAACCTGATGTTGGTGATGATGTTAGATAAAATAATAAGGATGTCATCCATGAGATCACCTCTCTTTCTATTAATGAATTAAATAAAAAATGGCCTTGTCGGGTTTGCTTGAATATCACTAGTGAAATTCTTTCACCTTTTCATCCTATGTGGAAAAATAAATAGTTATAAGTGAATTGATTTTGTCATTAATGGATGATAAAATCACATATGGTAAAAATGAAATCATTAGTTCACAATATTTTCCATCCATAGGACATTGATGACAAAAGACAAAATCATGTGAACTTCTAGTTGTCACTTCTATGATTATAAAATGACTATTGTTTAAAATGACATTCCAACAATGATGACATGACTTTTCAATGCAATTATCAAGTGACTATATTTTGAACATGATAATTGATGTATGAATGAATAACGATTAGCGTGCAATGACATGGATAATATTGACATGGTAGTTTGAAATGATCGTGAATAATTAGAATATATGAGTAGCTAATTGGAAATTGATTATAAAATGATTAATGTATAATGACATGGGTAATGGTGACCACCTAATTACCTACTTACCTATCAACCAACCCACCCACCTACTTACCTACCCACCAACCCATCCATCTACCTACTTATTTACGCACCCACCCACCTACCTACTTACCTACCCAACAAACAGCCTGCCTACTTAGCTATTTACCTACCCACCCACCCACCTACTTACTTATCCATTTACCCAACTACATGTTTCCTAACTACAATCCCACATTTGCCTAGTACCTAGACCTCATAATTTAATAGTGATTATATGAAATAAAAACAACAATTGGACAATTTTTGATGGTGTACTCCATTGATAAAGATTTGGTTTATCATTGTGAAAGTGAAGGGTTCAATTCCTAATACTTGTAACCTATTGCATTGCAACCTAAAGGGTTAGGGTAGGTAGGTTAAACTAAGGTAGTTCAATTAAGTAGGTTAGCCTAAGCTAGGCTACCTATGTACCCACCTTTTTCGACCTATTTAATTTTATTATCTACTTATCTACCTAACAACTTATAAAAATTTATTTTTAATAATAATCTAAAAAATGATTTAATTTGAACTTATAATTTCGTTAAATCAAATGGTATATTGTGTATTAATCATATTATAATGATTCATTATGACTATAACACCTCAATAATATATATGACTTGAATTTTATGAATTGTTCTATATAACTTGAAATTTGTCTTTTATGACTATAGGATGAAACATGGCACATTGAACATTCAATGATTTATTATTTTAAACAACTCATCTAACATGACTAAAGGCCCTTTAATCGTATAATGTTTGATATGACTATAAAATCAATCATAAATGAGATCATAAATTTAAAATTTTCTTCTAGAGGTTGGTGTGCCAAAGATGATAGGTGATGATAGATTAAAATTGAAACAATGACAATGCCCATTAAGTTTGACATCAATTCAAAACATGAATTGTCATCAAATACAAAAAGTTTCTTATGGTTCGAGTATATTATGATTTCATATTGAGTTCCTTCAAACAAATGATGCCACTCTTCAAAGGCATCCACAAATGGCCGAAACTTATTTTTCATGAATATTATAATTAATTTCAACAAGAAAATACTTATGAAATAAAAATTAACAAGTTAAAAAAAATCATGTTCTTCAAATTGTGAAAGTAGGATGCTTAATGCAAAATTAGAAGCAGTTGCCTCCAAGACAAAAGGTTTGGAAATGTTAACATAAATCAATAATGGGGTAGTCATGATATAAACCTTCAAAGATTGGAAGGCAAAATTAGCTTCAACTCTTGAAAATTAAGGTTGATCCTTCCAAGTTGGATAAGTACAAGGGGTGAATATTGTGGAATAGTGTGTAATAAAATGTACATAAAAGTTAATGAATCTAAAAAAACATTGAAAGTCATGAACAAAGGTTGGGGTAGCTCAATTCATAATGGTTTGAACCATATGGGGATCCCTAAAAATGTCATTCCCAAGAATTCCACTTTGGTTTGATAAAATTCACATTTCTTTAATATGGCATAAAATTTGACTTCCTCAAGCTTGTCCAAAACAAGACATACATGACATTCATGGTCCTCCATGTTCTTTGAGAAAATGAAGATGTCATCAACGTTGCAAACTATGAATCCATCCATGTGGGTGGTTGCAAAGTAAAGTGGGTCACTTTTCACATCACAATCCAAGTTTTTGCAAAGTGGTGTGCATTTACATGCTATTAACATGGCATAAAACAATAAATTTTCAAATTTGTGGCTAGATTTAGATTTTCAACTTGAAAAAGAAGACATCTATAAAAAAAAATTACAACATATATACACCAAATATATAGTAATGGACTTTTGAAGTTGAAAAATGTGGATTGGTTTACTATTTGTGCCTCTATATATGTGCATTTTTGTGTATGAATTTTATTTGGGATATCTTATAGTGACTCAATATATGATATGTTAAAACAAAAAGAACATATGTGCAAAAACAAGTCTAGAAAAAATAAACCAAAAAAACAATACGGACTTTTGAATGGCCTAAAATGAACCATATTTTCATAAATCTATATCATAATCATTTTTGGGTGGATTTCAATTTTTATTTATTTTTAACATGTACATTAAAGTTTTTTTTAGAATGGCTTATTTTCATATGGGCTTTTTTGTTCATTAACCACCATGTAATTCCCCACTAAATGAGTGATATCAAAATAAATTACCATTTTAACACTACCATATGGACTTTTAGGGAATGAAGCATCCGCCAAAATGAGCATACACCCACGTACTCATGAAAACCATTGTTCATTAGGTGTTGGAAGACAACAACTGTATTCGTAAGGTCGAAGGGCATCACAATGTACTCAAAAGGGCCATAATGTGTTCAAAAATGTTATTTTCTATTAGTTGCATTCTTGAATATGCTACAAATTATATGTTCCATGTAAATCAGTCTTGGTGTACACTTTGGTGTGATTCAATTGATCTAATAATCCTAAACTCAAAGGTAGGGGGTATCAATTCTTGATGGTAAATTGGTTCAAACCATGATAATCAACACACATTTGCAAGGAGCCATTTGTTTTGATAAACATGATTTTGGAATGTTGAAAAAACCTTCTCACAAGATTTTCATTGATGTATTGTCAAAGCATCATGGGTTCATTTTGTGATAAGTTGTAGATGGATCCAAATGGAAGTTGCACACCTTTTTCAAGATCAATCATGGAATCATATGGTTGATATTCTAACAAGGTGTCAACATTTTTCTTTTCAAACACATTCTTGTATTTTTTGTATTAAAAATAATCTCATGTTGATGTGGCCCAACATTTAATGTGAGAAGAACATAAATATAAAATGCATTTCTTTTGCATGCACAAAAGCGTTTGTTCTTATAAACAATGACATGGAACATTGGATTTTAGTGTACTACCAAGGTCCTCCTTACCTTTAAAGTTTTGTATGCACCCATACTCATGTTTGTTTTTGGGTGCACAACATACATGATCATGATTTTCACTAAACATGCATTTGGGGAAGGCTTCACATTTTGAGGCCTTATGTTAAATTGGTGTTTCAAAGTGAAGACTCCTTGTATGTCAATTCACTAATGGATTATGTAAAGCAAGCCAAAATAATCTAATGATGATAGGGTTTTTTGAGGATGAAATGACATTGAAAACCATTTTGCTAATCTATGACCCAATAATAACTTCAAATGCCTTGGTTTCATGTGTGATAGGTCTTAAAGAGTGACTTTAGTCATCAATAACTTCAAATGGTACTAGTGTGACCTTTTTCACTAAAGCCAATTTATGTTGTCACGCCAATTTCTTATTGATGAAACATGTAAATGCATTAAAATCAAAAAAATGTTTGGGTTTCGATTACCATGAGATTGTTACATGTGATAGTGATTGCTATTAAAAACCATGGTGTCTAATTTAGATAAATTATGACCATTTCATCACACAACAAATCAATTTTAATCTCACCATCCCTATTAAAATTAAACATTTTCATTTTTTGATTTCTTAAGCTATGGTTTTGTAACAAAAATGGCATGAGTTGCATGTTGACCACACTTCTTTAGGCATTCACAAGTAGCATGACCTCATTTTCCACAATACAAATGTAGATTATTTGCACATCATCATTACTTCTTTTGTTCCATGAAGGGCTTGAATAAGAATTCATGAATTTGCATGGGGTTTTCCTTTGGTGAAATTGCTAATGGTTATAAGGCATGGGGGATGCAAAGTTTTAATTATGGGGGGCAACTCCAAGTGTTTCTCTTGGCCATGCTAAAAAACCGATTATTGTATTCAAACACTTGTGCAATAGCTTGACTTAAGGTTGTAAGATTTGACATGGTAAGCAATATTAAGTCTTTCATGTCATTATGTAACCCTTGAATTAAAATTGTTTCATGAATGTTGTTTCATTCCATGACATGTCAAAAGCCAATTATTTAAATTTAAATGCATACACCATAACTAGGAGTGATCTTTGGCAAAAGGTTCTCAATTTACTTGTTGATGTGCATTCTTTATATAAGTCTCCAAAACCGGGATGAAATTCATCAATGAAGGTTTCAAAGTGAATCAAAAGTAGAGATTAACATTCAAACAAAGATGGAAACCAAACAAGGGTTGTGCTTGATAACAAAATGCCAATGAGTCCAACTTGGGCCATGTTGTTTAAATAAGCAACCTACATAACCTAGGTAATAACTAGTTAATTTGACCTATTAACTAGCATAGGATGTTCAATTGGTTAGAAAAACGATTGGTCATTTTGACCAAACATGTGATTTGTTTTGTCCAACGTGATTAAATGTCCCACTTAACTAGAACCCATTAGCCATTTTGACCAAGGCAATTTTTTTTTTGGTTCAAGTTGATTAAATCTTCAATTTGATAAATAGTCAAATAAGTCATTTTTAATCAAGTTTACAAATTAAAAATACACATTTCATTCAAACCATGGGGCTTTACTCAAAATGGATATGTTCATTAGTCAAAGTAGACGAGGTAATCAACTTGGACAACTTTAAAAACCATGAATTGTAACTTAGTGGCATTTGGTAGAAAAAATTATGGAACTTCGAACAAATCTCAATAGACTTGTCAACTAAGTTGATTCCTAGTTCATTTGCTTGGGGTTACACTAAAGAAATGTAACCGCTAAGGATGTCGAAACTTAATTGCTTTGAAAATGAACAATGGATTTATGAAATGCTTGATTTTTTTTGTTGCATATTTTTAAGGGTAACAAATTATTCTTCCATTGTCACAACTACTTTTTCTTTTGACACATACATGGTTTTGAAATAAATAGGATAACAAGAACAAAAACAATAAAAATAGGTTTGATGGGAGTCTATTCAAACTATCATGAACACAAAAATTAACGAAACAACATGAATTTCAAAAAACACAAACCATGACAAATGTTGACCTAATTCTAAGTCCAAATATGAAATATGAAAATTAAGGAAAAGAACATGAAGTGTGCAACATAATTTCAAATGTAACTTTATTGCAAAAATGTGAAAATAATATAATATTTAATTATTTTGCAAGATCATATTCAAAATTGATGTTGAATAGAATAAAACTAATATGAAAGGAACTACTTTCATTTATACATTTTATGGGACTTAGTTGAAAAAAAAATTTCAGAAAATTTCAAGCTAATTCGAGATGTTTCAAAATATTTTGAATTAACTCAAAATATTTCAAAATATCTACAAATATATCAAGAAACCTTCTTGAGACCTTTTTGTTTACATTATGGATGAACATATATGAATTTCATCCGTGATGATGTTGGCAATGATGTTAAACATGATGCTAGGGATGTCATTCATGACATCAACATAATTATAATAATGTCACAAAATGGTCACAAATAAAACGTTTTAAAAAAGAAATATTTTTTTTCTAAGTGGGATTGTTTCAAGTCCAACATAATCGTAATGTTACAACATGGTCAAAAGAGAAAAAGATTTTAGGAAAAAAATGAAAATTTACAAAAAGTGATTGTTTTAGCTTTTACATAATCATAATGTCATCACATGCTCATAAAAAATAGATCTTAGAAAAAAATGAACTTTTTTCAAAATTGATTGTTTAAGCTCTTACATAGTCTTGGTGTCACAACATAGTTACAAAAGACAAAAAATCTAAAAATAAAATAGAATTCCAAAAGTGATTGTTTTAGTTGCCTTATAGAATCATAGTGCCACAACATGGTCATAGAGAGAAAGATTTTGGGAAAAAAATGAAAATTTTCCAAAAGTGATTGTTTTAACTTCTACATATTCATAATGCCACAACATGGTCACAAGAGACAAAGATATTAGAAAAAAAATGAAAAATTTCCAAAAGTGATTGTTTTAACTCCTACATATTCATAATGTCATAACATGGTCACAAGAGAGAAAGTTTTTAGAAAAAAATGAAAAAATTTCCAAAAGTGAATTTTTAGCTCTTGCATATTAATCATAATGTCACAACATGGTCACAATAGACAAATTTTGAAAGAAATTCACATTGGTGAAACATATTTCAAGGTTGGTGAAACAAACCTCAAACTCATGGAACAATCATGATTTTGTGGAGATAAATTTTAAGTATGTTTAGAAAGACCTCATTTTGGTCAAATAAACGTCCAGAAAAAATTTGAAAATACATGATTTACCTTTAAAATACGTCAACAAACCTTTAATTGATGAAATTAAAGCTTAGTTTTAAATATAAAATTGATGGACCAAAATTTCAACAAATGAAACAAACCTCCATTCATTGGAAACATACTTGCAATTTTGGAAACAAATTTCAATTAGGGGATTTAATGTACTTAAAATAAATGAAATAAACCCCCACATTTTATGAATTAAATCTTGCAAGTTGTTGAAATGAACCTTCATTTAATTAAAACATATTATAAATAAACTTTATTTTTTAATGATTTTATAAACCTCCAATTCATGAACATGCTTTGAAATTGATGAATCAAAGTTATTTTTTGTACATATAAGTCAATTTGATATAATCAGATTTAATTTAAGTAGGTGAAACAGACCTCAAACAAATGAAATCATGTTTTGAAATTTGGAAACATGCCCACAATCAAACCAAACAAACTTCGATTTCATGAACATATCTTCATTTGTCAAAAGTGGTACCAAAATGTTGAAATAGATGGTGTTTTATTTCAAGTAATTGAAAATTATCATTTAATGGTTTCATCAACTAAGAAAGGGATTGTAGGTTTGAGTGATTCAAAAAACCTTAATACCAAATTGGAACAAACATATATAAGGTTTATTTTGGCACATTGAGGTCACAAGGTACCTCTTAAAGGAAAAACAAAAAGCACTTGGCATAATAGATTTTGGATGATGCATAATAAAGTTTGATCAAGTTGTCAAAAGGATTACAAATTTGAAAGATTCACAAAACCCTAATACCAAATTGGATCAAAGACATATATGTTTTGTATTAGCAAATTGAAGTTATAGCATACCTCCTAAAAGTAAAATAGAAATGCCTTTGGCATAACACACTTGCTTGATGTATAATAAACTTTGATCAATTTAGACCAAACATAAACATAGAATTCTAAATGGTTGAAGTGTTTACACACCTTCCATTTTTCTATTTTCACAAATGGCACACCAATAGGATATGTCCAACCATAAGCTCCAAAATTTTCAACATGGAAATTATGACTCCACATTAGAGTTTAAGAATTCTTGCTCAATTGACAAAAACAATTGAGGTCTATTTAAGAAATTTTAAGCCTAAATTGGATTCATAATATGAATCAATGTTAGAATCATAAAAAAAAACATCCAAGAGGTTAATTACATGTAAGCACACACTCAAACATTTGAATTCAAACTTGAAGAGTTTTTGAAGGAAAAGTGTAGGAATTTCATTTTTTGCTATGGCTTGGAGGTATCGTACATGGTTGATTTGGACCATTTCAAGGGCATTCCATCAGAAACTTTAACCTATACCATTAAACCATGATTTACTCCTTTTATGGAAACACCATAACATATAAGGGCTCATGGGCAATTGTAGGAAGGTATGGTCTATAATGATGACATTTGTGAAAGCAAGCAACAAATTGTTAGATGGTCTATTTGTAACAATTGCAAGTGTAGGGTTTTGGCAATCTAGGTTATTTGGTTATTGGGCTATGGGTTCAAGCACAAATTGAGGAGTTAAGGAAATGAACGAGTGTAAGTACATGGTGGTAGCAATGTTTGAATAATCTCATAATCTTTTGTTGCAAAATCTAGAAATAGACCACACAACCAAATGAAAATATCCCCAAAAGACTAAGTTTTTGATCATGATGGTAAAAAGAAAATTCATAACCTTTTGTAAAACTTTTTACTAACACCATGTTAACATTCAAGAGCTTTTAAGTAAACAAAAGTCTCACCTCCAAAAAAAATTGAAAATTGGGGCTTTCTTTTCTTTACTCCTCTGCAACATTGGTCACACCAATTTTATTGAAAATTTTGCATTTTTGAAAACTTTGCATAGCAACAAAAACTTCACACACCTTAAACCTATGATGCATGTTCACCTTTTGTTGATGAACACTTAAAGATTCTTGCTTCTTGTCCCTAGGCTCTTGTGAGCACCAAGTTTTCACACTTTGTTTTTTCTTGTTTCTAGGTTTGTGTGAGCAATGGGTTCTTTCACCCGCATGGGCAATGGGCTTCTTCACACAAAAACAAAATGCAAGATCAAACTAGTTTTACCACCAATTTTGGTGGAAAATTTAATTTTGATCCTAGTTAATTTCTTTTCTTATGTTCGTCAATCGCAATTAATGCTTTTGGTCCACTAATATCCCAAAACTGGCTAATCTCATCCCCTATTCACTTGACTTTATAGATAGACTACTTCAATATGTGGAAAGCTTCCAAATTCTATAAAACATGCACATGTTGACACATTCATACATGTTGTTGCTTTATCTTGTCCTCCTAGATAGGGTAAATTTTGTTGCCAATGTGAAGCAACACCACACTGGTACCATGGGTAAAGACTCAAAACCCTAAATTTTTTTTGGTTGGCTTTCTGCATATTATAAATTTTCCAGCTTCTTAGTGGCTACATTTAATACAAGAAAATGTTAGATTTTGACTCGGAGAGTTTAATTTAGTCTAAAAGACTGCCAGGCACTTTATAATGTTCAGAAGGAACCCAAAATTCATTGGGGGAGGGGGGCTTTAACCATAGTACCAGTGTAGGTGCTGCTTAACCAAGGGCAAAAATCATTTTTTGGGGCCCACTTTAGGCTTCTTGCGGTTGTCGAAACCTCATCTTGGTATCATCCTGATCCACATTTGGAGGATTGAAAGCATAAATTGGATACATGATCATTGCATAAGTTTTATATTATAATAATATTCATAAATTCATCCATCAATGCAGTCAGTTCACAAATGATTATGGCCTGACATAAAAATCAAGTTTGCATTCTTTGTGTAAAATCAAGGGCTAACATGTAACCAAGCAAAAAGGAAAGAAGGCTTCAATGTTTTTCATGTTGGGAAAAACTATGGATTTCAAGGCTGTGTTATGGCTGTAAAGGATAATGCAGAGTAACATTATTGAGCTGCTAAAGAAGAAGCAACATCCGCACATTGTACTGGTCGAAAATACACAAACCATAGGGCTAAAGGCTAAGGAAATCAAGTTAGGGTAGAAGTGCCCATCACCAATCATTATCCTATCATCGATCATTTTTAAAAATCTTCGCCATCTGTGCTTCATTTTGAGTGATTTAAAATGTTATGGGAGTGCTACCTCAAGCTCCAGAAATCATCTTTGAAGTGCAAATGAAAATGAGTAATGAAAAAATAGCAAGAAAAAAAAAAGAATCTTTCCAACTTACAAAACACGTTTTTTTTTCTTTTTTTTTCTCTTTGGACCCCTCTTACATTCAAAGCTTCTAACTTTCTCATTTCTTATTCATTTTAAACAATTTAAAATGCTACAGGAGCGCCAGCTGAAGTTCTACAAATCATCTTGGAACTTTAATAGCAACACAGCAAAATTCAAGGAATTTTTTGGGTGATTGAGAATGGGCTTTGTAACATTCGATGGTTTGTTTTTTTGAGTTCTTGACCCCCTCTACTTTTGGGGGCCATAACTTTCTCAATTCTAATTCATTTTTGACAATTTTTTTTTAGTCCGTCAGATGTTTCAATAGGAGGGGTTCAAGTTTTGTTTGGACACCAAAAACATTGAAAACCTACCCTTGGATCCAGCCTGCCCTAAGCACTTAAGTGATCGCTCATGGGCTGTTCTACCCTACATGATAACAATTAAATATAAAATAATGGGTTTTGAGCCCAAGAAGAGTAACTCAAATGCTCATTGCTGTGTATTGGGTTCACCTAGTTTGCCATTTGCCATAACTTGGTGGGTGGGCATTCCAAATGCCTTTGTCGATGTCCAGCCAGTATGGTCAGGGCGTCCTGCTAGTATGGTGGGAAATTACGTATTGTAATTTCCTGTCATACTAGCACGAGTCCGGGCCTTATGGGGCTGCCTCAACTATTATGCTGAATGATGCCTTCATAGAAGTGTATATTATGTTGTATAATGCCTTGATAGAAGTGTACATTATGTTGTATAATGCCTTGATAGAAGGACATTCACATTCAGGAACTCAAGCTCTACCCCTCAGTTTACAAGGTGTAAAGATTTGATGACCTGGCAGGCATTACACGGCCTTTACACTTTACAACTCGATATCAAGAGACGAAAGAAAAATAAAATACAGTTTTAAGTATTTTTTCCTTGGCACAAAAGTGAACACTTTTTCTTTTTCTCAGAAAACACGTTAAAAAACCACATTTTTTTTCCAAGGTTTATCTAAAATTTGTCTAAATTTTGCAAAATAGTGAAAATTTGCCCCCGAAAAAAATCACAGAAGTAGGCTACTACAAAGGCCGAATTGTCAACTTTTGTAAAAATGAAACCCCTTTTCATGCATCCAAGATAGCATAAGAAGATTGTAGATAGATTTGAGCCTTTGATAGAATCAATCCATTTTATCCGAGATTGTTATCATCCCAACTTCACAAGAGATCTCTATCTTCTTCTTCAGTTGAGCTCCTGTGCTCTATCGAACCAACATCACTTATACATTGTTGTTACGAGTAAGGTGGTTGATGAGGTGCCCACCATAAACAAGCAAGCCACTCAAAGCTCTACCAACTCATAAGACAAGACCTTCCCTTGCCAGTCATGATCAAAGACAACTTGTTACCTTCCTCTACCACCTATCCACACCACCATGTGCACGTGCATGTTACAATTGAAAACAAAATAAACAAATTTAAGCAAATTTCAAATTTCATTATTCTATTTTTTTATTTATTATGCTCGGAATGGGGATCTCTTTTTATTATTTTTTAAACACAAAGGAACCATCTCCTGTATTTTGGGGGATTTTTTTACATTTTAAATTTTATTTTTCAATTTTGTGAGGTAGGTGGACTGGTGATCATCCAAAGGAGGACTTAGCCAAATTTGGCTGGAGGTCAAAGAGAAAAGTTTTTTTTTCTTTTTTTTCCTTTTTTCAAATGGCGCTACAAAAGGCCAACATACAATAACCCATGGTGTAAATATTAAAAAATTCAAAAAAAAAATCTCAAAATATGGCAACTTTGGGCCTTTTTTTTTATTGAAAAAAATCCTTTGTACAAATGGCAGCCCAACTTTCTTTCATGCTTGTCACTTATGCTCAAACTGGTTAAGCCCCTCACGAGTAACAAGCAGTGTTGGGTGGGTATTACTTATTTAAAGAACCTGGCCATCCTGGTTCTTTCAATCTACATAATTGTAATTTTAATTTTGAATTTTTTTTGATATCCTTCAAGGTTATGTGTTTTTTATTCTCCCTTTCACAAATGGTTCTTAGAATCCTCATATAATATCAGTTGGTTATATAAAAACTGTTGCCTTACATAAATTTCAAAACTTTAATAGTCAACACAAAAACCAATTCGTTTTGGAATTTTTTAAATGGCCAAGAAAAAAGAAACACAATGTACACTACAAACTTAAAAATGTCTTAATGATCACATCTCCTTCACTTTATTTCATTATAATGAAGCCTCAAACTTCTCTAATTCAATTTCGGTCTCTATCAATTCCACCAAATTAGAAAGGGACTTACATTCAATTTTGGCATCATTTGGACAATTCTTATTCAAAAACATAAAATTTTCAAGATTATTTGATTGCAAGCAATGTTGCCTTAAACTAGTGAACTTGAAAGCCATCATGGGAAAATATTCTTTTAGTTTCAATATGGTATTCAACTATTCCTAAAATTTGTCTGGTCAAAAAGTTAATAGTTAAGAACATGGATTTAAACTTTCTTCACATTCCAAAGGACATTTGATATTCTTCACATTCACTTGATGTCTTCAAAATATCAACAATTCCCAATTGACAAGCTTTCATTGATGCTTGTTGTCATTTGAGCATGTTCATTGATGCTTGTTGCCATTTGAGAGATGTCCAAATTACAATCTTGCTCACTTTTATCCATAAAAAAAGTGAAAAAATTTCTAGATGCAAATGATGACACAACTTAAAGAACATAAAAAATATGGATTTCTTATCATGTTACTCTTCAACAATGGTCATACTTTGTTCAAAACTAATAAAAGAAAAAGACAAGTCTTAGGCTTCAATATATAAGATCCAACATCAAGGACAACATGTTGTGAGCCATTTTGTCTTAATTATTTTAAAAATAAAATAAAATCAATTACCCCACATATTTTTATTTTGATGTTAACAACAAAACTTTTCAACTCCATATCAAAACATGAATTGTCTTCCATCAAGGTGTCTAAACTAGGATGTGGATTGCTATTTTTTTTAAATTTTTTTTTTTTTTGTTATGGTTACACTTAGTGCATCACTCAATAACCAAGGGCCATGTGAATGGTTTACTATGCAAGTAATGACAATAACGAAACAAACTATTTTTAATTATCTAAAAAATGTGTCAGTCTAAAAGGAATTAATACATAGATAGTGATTTTAAGCCTAGTTTCATTATTGTAACAAAGGGTAATGGTTTCTTGGAATTGTAAAGCCCCCTCAAACAAAATTACTTTGCTAACAAACTTGCACACAATAAAATTCAATAGATTAAAAAAATACTTTGAAAATAGGTTTAAAAGATCACAACATAAAATTGTCAATGGTTGAAAATAATACTTTGTTCATGGGGAATGTTTGCATCAATGTAAGCTTTCATCCCTTGTTGTCACCTTTTCTTCAATTTTCTTTTTCAAACTAAATTCCTCTAAAAGCTTTTGTAGATTTCTTGTCAATGCTTGGCTTGAAATTTTAAATGTTTTAAATAAACACCTTAGCACTCAATCTATTTTTTAAGAAATTCACAACCAACATTATGAGAAATCATGTCCATTGGAATCACACTACCCTACATCTAAAGCTCCAAAACAACTAATATACAACTACATTACAACTAAAGCATGAAAATACAAACAATTAATAAATCAAATACCATGTTAGAAAATCAAAGAATTGTATTATAATTTAGTTACAACTAGAACACTTATACAATGTAATGTACACATGATACATATAAATGTAGTTAATCATGTTTGAGTTTTTGGCAAGTTACATTTTAGTTGCATGTGGCAATTATATTACAACTAGTGTAAATGTAACACTCAATTATCAATTACGTTGCAATTAGTGTACAACGTGAACACAAACAATTATGACACATGTATACATTTCCACTTCCCATTAAATATGACATTTGCAATTAGTTGTCACCTATGATTTCCATTGATGGAACTAGTTGTGCCATTATGTTGCCATTATATTGCCATTATAAAAGTACTATCATCCCACTATTTTGTGATTGTTGTTCAACTATTCATAAGTTAATAAGTAAAAAAAATCATATTTACCATTTAATAATGATTTTTTTACTAACTTATTAACTATTACATATTAATTAATAATTAATTTGAATTAATCAGTATAATTCAAAAAAAAAGGTTTGTTAATTGACTCAAAATAATTTTTAAAAATAATTAAATAAATAACTAATTCACATATATAATTATCAAATAATTAATTTTTTATTTTTAAAATTAAATTTTTTTTAAAAACACAAGGAATGTGAGAATTTTTTTCCAATTGCAACCCAATTTGCAATTAAAAGATTTAACCCATAAGTTTTGTTTTTGAATCTAATGTCATAAACTATATAAAGAAGATGTTTTTTCTTGTGTGTTCACATTAATATACATTGTCAATTTGGGATGAACTTAAAAAAATTTAACCCTAAAAAAAAAACATAAAATAAATTAAAAGTATTTACATGGTTACTTTTTAGTTCATTTACATTTCTACCTTCCTACCTACTTATTTAACTAGGTAAATAAGTAGTTAATCCTACTTTTTTACTTACTTAACTAAGTAAATATGTAGATAGGTATGTAGGTATCTAGGCTACATACCTACTTACCTACTTACTTATGCCTATGTATTGACCTAGCTAAATAGCTACTTATATTTAAAAAATTCAAAATTCATTAAATATGCCATGTGTCAATAATGTATTACGCTGCATGTCACAATTTAAGACCATTATAAATGAATAATCATAATGGATGGTGATCAATATTTCAAAAAGAAAAACAATTTCACCCAAAAATCCCCATAGTGAGTATTAGATTTTGATGGATTGATGAAAAATGATGTCGGTATGGCATTACTATGGTAGTTGCAAATTAGTTGCATTAGAGTTACACAATAGTTGTTCCTACATAGTTGTAATTAAATTGCACGAGTTGCATATGTATATAGTTTCACATACAATGAATTATATTCATTGCAATTCATGTAACTTGTTTGATAACATTCACACCTATAGAAATACATTGAGTTGTAATGAGTTGCAAATGAGTTGCAAATGGTCATTGTAATGAAAAAATTTAATTGCAAGGTTAATTGCAAATCATTTCATTTTCTCATAGTGTAAAACAAACACATCATGTGCACCTTTGGATATTCAAAAGTCAAGATTAATAGTGGAAAAAACACAAGATTTGTTAGAATTGGTAAGGCATGTTCTTGTTTTGTCTTTTCAACTAGGTTTAGTAATAATTCTTGACAAAAGTTTTTTTTGGAAGGGAACACAACACAAGGGCATAATCACATTGCGATATGTTTCAACTATACACTTTCAACAAACTAAATGGGTAAATGATATTTAACAACAAGAAGAATCAAATCTTGTAAGAATTATTTTTGTTGCACATTATCTTTTTTGAAGGATCAATGTACCCCAAACAATTAGAGATTGCACAAGTAATTATTGCTAGGATTCTTTGCAAGATGCTTGTCAATTGGGATTGTCATGTTGATGTTTGCATTTTCCTTAAATTTCTTTGCAATTAATCCATGTTCTACATCCACAATTTTTTCAAAGATGTTATCCCATTGCTTTTGTAATATAACATCGTATCTTTCTTGATGTTTCTTTGTTGGTTAAAAATTGCAAGACTAACTAGACTTATATTGCATTATTTTGTGAATTTTCCAAATTCACATCTTTTGCATTGTTGACACAAAAGAAAGCCCAAGTGAAGTAATTTTTGTGATAAAGTTTTCATTTTCTCTTGCTAATGCAAATTTTGAAGGATTACTTGCAATGCATTGTAAATTTCTAACTAAAAACGTGGTGATGTTTTAAAATTTTCATCTCCAATTCTATCTTCAATTGAAATGTCACTTTCATTCATTCATGAATCATATGTTTATTACGACATGTATTTTCATTGATAAGATTTTGAACCATTTGCATAAATCCTTTTTATTAGCTCAAGATCGAAAGAGTTAAACAAGGATTTGTCAAATGAAAATTAATATATGATTTTATAGCTTTTAGGTGGGTATATATATAAATATTATAATTTAAAAATGTTGAAAGATGCAAGCATTGTAAATAATTATCAACATTTACATGTCCAAAATTCACTCTTCACTCCAAGATGCACGAAGTATGTTGATGATACAAACTCAAGATGTGACAAATAAAGGAATAAGATAATGTTGTAACTTCAATTCAAACCATGCAAATCTTGCAATTTGCAATTCTTGCACATCAAACATAAAGAAATAAACATCTTAGACTTTGCACATTAACCAAATTAAAAACCAAAAGAAAAAATCAAAAAAAAAAAAAAAAACAAAAAAAAAAAAAAAACAAAAAAAAAAAAAAAAAAAATAAAAAAAAAAAAAAAAAAAAAAAAAAAATAAAAACAAAAAA
>Ga0209611_10005931_pt1 | contig 20268 bp, 15 predicted proteins | sample S1TSphgellanicum_3_FD_187693 | JGI IMG/M metagenome (GOLD analysis project Ga0209611, IMG submission 187693) | Host-associated microbial communities from peat moss isolated from Minnesota, USA - S1T2_Fc - Sphagnum magellanicum MG (SPAdes) (version 2) | ecosystem: Host-associated > Plants > Peat...
AAAAATTAAAAAAAAAAAAAAAAAAAAACCCCACATATTTCTAGCCATTTAAAGAAAAAATAAAAAATATTTAGCCAAAAATATGTTTAAAAACCCATGAAAGAAAGGGAAGTACTTTTTTGGAAACTATTTAAAAAGAAAATTTCAAGCCCCTTTATAGGCATTCATCCATCCATCCATCCATGTTCAATATTCTTCAATAAAATGGAGGAGTGTTGTGTTGAGTCCTCCTCCTCCTCCATGTTACTTACTTGAGAGAAAAAACATATCTTGACTCTTTGGCCCAACTTACTCCTCTATTTCTTCCTTTTGCCCTTTCCAACTTATTTTTGACTCACTCACTCTTTGTTGTCACTTTGTTTAATTTGTTTTCAATCAACTCTTGAAGCATCAATGTTGTCTTTTTAAAATATTGTTACAAAATTTATATTTCTTTGTTTGGGTTTAGGGTTTAGTGGGGACTTTTGCAAAACCATAAATAACATCATCATCTTTATTAAGTTATAGTTGCCATTTAACACACCCAAGACTTTACCTTCAACAACAACAACGTGTGACATATTTTTTTGTTCATACGCCATTGAAATCATTTCACAATATGACCATGGTTTTTGTTCATACGCCATTGAAATCATTTCACAATATGACCATAGTTTTTGTTCATATGTCATTGAAATCACTTCACAATATGACCATATTTTTTGTTCATACGCCATTGAAATCATTTCACAATATGACCATAGTTTTTGTTCATACATCATTGAAATCACTTCACAATATGACCCGTGACCCTCGCTCCCCCCCCTCCCTCCCTCCATCCATGTTTCCACATCCTTCTATTCTCTCTTCATGTTTACTTTCTTGCTACAATTTCTCTCTATTTCAAGAATCTTAAGCTACAAGATAATTAACTTCGTTTAACTTAACATAATTAACCCTTTTTTTCTTTATACAATGCAAGTTTTTGTCAAGGGGGAGGATATGGTTTAAGTGTGGCACCCACAAAAGAAACTTCCAAATCCCCAAAATTTCTATGTCCCTTTGCCACATTTTCCTCCTATGTACAAGTCAATGCCAATCCATGAGCATTACCATCCCATGTCACCATATGTAAAACAAAAGTCAAGTTGCTAACACATGGCCATGTCACCATGTACATGGGGGTGGTGATACCATGTACATGTAATACTTTTGATGTGTGAAAAATATCCCTTTAAAAATGGACCATTTGCAGTCAATAAAAGTTTGCTAATTTGTCTACACAAAATAAAATAAAATAAAATAAAAATAAAAATAATTAATTGATGTATATGGGGGATGCACCATTTTATCTCCAATTGATCTATCTTACAAGAGTAGAATTTTGGAAAAATAATAAAGATAAATAATATTTTTATATATTGGGAAATTTATAGGAAACATAAGGGAACGTGGAACAATGTTTAGGGGCCACTTTGAAATGAGGAAGAAGGGGGAAAAAAAAAAGCTATACAAGTACCATAGCCAACGATCTCGTCGTAGTAGTAGTTCCTAAATCTACATACCTTCCACCTCATAAAAACTTCAACACCAAGTCTCGTAAATTCAAAGGTGACTCAAATAAATGAAGGAAAGGAACTACAAAGATTGAGGAGACCTAAGGAGATTCATTCAAGGTGTTTTGTTACACAAGTTAATCGCTTTTTACATCCTTGTGCTAATGACATTGGAGGGATGAAAGGGCTTGGATGAAGGGTTTGCCTCTTTGGATCTTAAACAAGCTTTCTTTGACAATTTGTTTCAAAAGACTTGCGCCACTTTCATGTGAAGTCGTATTGTGGCGATGGGGTTGGCCACATCTTGGCTCCCACCACTCACTCATGTGTGTCGAGCCTCCTCCGACCATTTCTCCCCACATTGAGTGACCAAGGCATAGAGTTTGCGAAAATGTTTATTCTAGGCTCCTACCTTTTGTTTTCATCCATTTTTGCTTCTCTTGTTTCCTTGCTATATAGGTACCTTGAATAGGTTTATGATCCAAAAAAAAAAGAAAAAAGAAAAAAAGGTGGGGTATGAAAGGAGGGTGGGGATCAGCCAAATTTTTTGCTATGAAATTTCAACTAGTTTGAATTTTTTCACAAATTAAAAAAATTCTGAAAAAAATTTGCCAAAATTACTAAAAGTTCTCCAAAAAAAATGTCATATTTCTATACATGGTTCAAGTAGGTAGCCTAAAATATACAAAGTTTCTCCTTTCATATTTTGTTAATTATCACTTTTGGCTAAATTAGTCTATGATTTTGACTTTGACTATAGGTGCAAACGCAAAAACATGACCCATCTAAGGTGTAACTAGTGCTTAATTTTATATAATTTTTTAAAGTATTAATTTCAGTTAATTTTTAAATTGTTTAGTATACTTGTAAAACAAATGAAAAAGACAAGTGAGAAACAATAAATACAAGTCGACAAAATATAAAATTCTAACAACATGAATGAAATAAGACGTCCGTCCACACAATGAAATATAGCAAATTTATGAAACATCGTCCATGAATGACATTGACCACCAAAAAAATAATTGTCTATAAATGGATGAAATGTGATCACATCAATGAATTTACGTTTATGATGATTCTTGGATGAAATTTTTAATACAAATGAAATTGTATTAAACATGCATAATGATTAGAAATATTTTTGTCGAATATTAGAAATGCACCACCTGAGTTTGTGCCAACCTGAGTTTCATTCATCCGGTTTTGACCTGTCTTTCTTCCTTTTTCCTGAGCGCCTCCACTGCTACTACACATATATTTTCACTGCTGCTACATGTACAACTACTATAATTACCTCGAACCTTGTGCATTAAATGCTGAGTTTCACCATTTCATCATACCCAGATTTAATAAAAACTTCCTTACTTGGCGGAGCTCACTCAAAGAAAGAGGGGATAGGGGATTGAAAAGAGGCCCAAAGAGAGGGTGAAGACAGGATTACTTTAAGGAAAACTCTAATATGTCAAAGACTTTATGATGGATGAAATTGGACCAAATGAATACAATTGGCCAAATGGGTGAATTGAATTACATGGATGAACTTTGAGAATGGATGAAAATTGGACCACATTAATACAATTGGCCAAATGGGTGAAATGAATTATATGGGATGAACCTTGAGAATGGATGAAAATTGACCACATTAGTACAATTGGCCAAATGTGTGAAATGAATTATATGGATGAACTTTGAGATGGATGAAAATTGGACCACATTAATACAATTGGCCAAATGGGGTGAAATGAATTACATGGGATAAACTGAGAATGGATGAAAATGGACCACATTAATACAATTGGCCAAATGGGGTGAAATGAATTACATGGATGAACTTTGAGAATGGATGAAAGTGAACCTCCAAAATGGAAATCCACCACATTAGGGTTTAGGGTTTAAGCACGTATGGATGAAATGATCCTGCAATTGTTTTCTGATGACACCCATTTGTAGTTGCAGAGCTTTCAGGAAAAAAAGACTTCCACACTCTTCTTCTTCTTCAAGATCTTCTTCCTCCGTCTTCCCCCTCCTCCTCCTCCTCCAAAAACATCAAAAAGCTTGCAACTTTTCACTTACACTTTGAAGTCTGAAAACATTATTGTGAGCATAGCATGCTAAGAGTCAAGTGAGCATTTGACTAGGGAGAGAGAGAACAAAAGTTCACCCAATGGAGCTCCAAATCACATTTGTTTCCTGCAACCAAACTTGCCTGCAACACAAACACAGACAAACACATACACACAAAAACATACACATACAAACACACACCCACACACACATATGAATATAGATTGAGAATGATGATACACCTGCAATGATGATGATCCTAACCTGCTGAGCTGCTCTTGCACATCATGGAGATCATGCAAACAAATTTCATAGTTTTTACCTGAGCATTTGGGTAGGTGTGTGTATCTGGAATTCTGGAACTCAGATTGCAAGCTCTGAGAAAGCAAAGAACATTGTGTTATGTGCATTTCAATTCTTCATCTCCTGCATCTTTTTCTTCTTTCTTCTTCTTGCGTTGTAAATAGTGAATTTACATGATTCATCATCTCCTGCATTGTCTTCTTCTTCTTCTTCTTCTTGTGTTGCAAATTGACAGCAGATTCTTAAGTTCCTTGCAAACTCCGATTCTGAGAATTAGATCATTTAGTCTGGACATCAGCATGCTGCAAAAAGCTCAACTTCTGTGTACTTTGAAGGACATCAGGTACCTCAAAGCTGCCAAATGCTTCAAAGTAGTTTGGTTTCTGTGTTGCAACAGCAGCAGCAGCAGCTTCTGGGTCACATTTTGCAGATTTGGGTATGACATGGGGCCATGATCAAGCTCATAAGCAAAAGATCAGATACACACACCCAAACTGTCAAACTGTCAAACTCTCTGATCTCTCACATCAGCTGTCAAGCTCTTGAAGTATCAGAGGTGCAACTCAATTCATAGAAATTACTTTAGAAACAGGCATGAATATGAAAATCTTCAGACAAATATATGATGATCAGGAGACAGGCAGACAGACAGACATGGGTTCCAGGTCCTCCACGAAAGCTGCCACAAAAGAGTTGAGTCCAGAGCTGCAGCAGCTGCTGCTGCTGCTTTGTAACTAGGGTATGAAAGTCACTTCTCTTGGCCACATCATTGATGTCACTAATGATGCAAGTGTGCAGATTGTTGTGGTGGTGAACTCCACGATACATACTGCACAGACTTATAAATGCTCAAGAACAAAGTTAAATTTCATACTAATCATATCCATGCACACATTGAAAGGGCTTGATCGAGATCTTACTGTGGATTTGTTTCATTGCTATACATGTTTCTTCAGACTGTAACTATCATCTGAGGAAAACATCTTGCAACATCTTACAACCTCAGTAAACCTGTCTCTTGACATGGCACTCTAAGATCAGTAAACCAGGTTTTTGTGCATTCAGAGCTGCAGCAAGAGCTGGAAACACAATTTACCTCCTGAAGAATTGGGGCTACTGTCAGACCTCTCAACTCCTGCATCATACTTGACATGATCAGGGTTAAGGATCCTAGTTTTGAACTGGGTAGAGAACATGGGTTCCTGCAGCATGGATCTTAATGGCAAAATCTATTCACAACAATTTGTGGGATTGAGAATTTGTGGAGAGAGAGAGAGAGAGAGAGAGAGAGATTTGGAGAAAATTTTGAAGGTTGTTGAATTCTGGATCCAACAATGAAAGAAGATATCAAAGGCGAAAGAAAAAAGAAAAAAAAGCACAGAATGAGGAGTAGTAGTCCTTTATGAATTTTCCAGATGAGGTTCTGTGAGCCTGAGGTTGTCAAGCTTAGGCTTACTTAATGAAGGAGGAAGCAAATATGACAAGCCAAACGTGCAAATTGAGAGAAACACAACAAACTGCCACGCCAAGAACTGATGCAGTGGGAATTGCCTTCCTGATGCAAATGACCAGATCACACCCCCACATGCTGGTCCCACTGCTCTGAAGAAACTGCAAAAGCTGTGGCTTAGCCCTGTTACAGCTCCCATGTGTTCTGGAGAAGCTGAATTGCTCACCAATATCAACACTCCAGTGAATGTGGTACAAGCAGACACACTTCGAGCTGCCATGCACAAGAGCAGAAGGCTCCATTGCAGCACAGGAACAGTTGTTATGAGGGAGCTTATAGGGAAAAACACCCACAGAGGGATGGTTGATAGAATCCCCAATCTGAAGCATCGCAGTGGCCCCAGTCGCCGACACACCTCTGGATACAACAGAATAGTGTACAGACATAATACTACACCTCCTTCTCCGAGTATCAATCCCAATGCTGAGGAGCTAAACCCTAAGCCTCCAACAGATCTCGATGCTGCTCCAAACATAGGAAATAGTTCATCTGCAAATCAACAGCATCATTGTTCAATTTGCCTGAGCACTGGATTTTACACACTTCACTTACAACCCACTTACACAAACCATGATGGGTCTGGCCAGTTCCTAAAATTTCAAAACATTCCAAAGTGAGAGAAGAACCCAGACCACAATCATGAAAAACTCTGAACTCATTCATTCTGCATTCCACTGACTAGAGGAGATGATGGGTGTCTAGGGTTCAAGGTTACAGATCCTTTACCAGTTATGATGAAGATCAAGCCTGTCATTGAGTAACATAACGAGGCCAGCAACACGTTGCGGTCGACCCATTCAAATCTGGTGACTGCATTGTTATTGTCCTGAATCTCCTCCTCACTCACACTTGCAAAATTTTCCTGTTTCCTACAACATGAATTGCCACCTTCTCTGACAACAATCTGCTTTCTCTCCAACTGTTCAGTGGTGGAGATCACAAGTATCAGTTTCTGCCTGCAACTCATGGCAGTGGTGCTAGATGCTTGTTGGTCCACCACCTGATTCATATTACCACCTGTCAATTGCACCATTTCACTGCAGTTGGGGTCATCTTCTTCTGCATGCAGCTCCTCCAAGTCCACACTAGTGCTTCCAGGAGCTTGTGCTGAAAGCCTGTCATAGGAGATCTAAAAAATCGGACAGACAAACAAATGGCCCCATCATGCTTAAGACAGCATCATCAACAACCAGCTTCAGAAAACGTCAGCTTCAAGATTCTTAGCAAGAATCCTTATATACCCTCATGAATGTTTCTGGTTTCTAAGTTGTGGTTTCAAAAAGATGACCAAGTTCCAATCATGTTCTGATTATCTCTCCCAACAAAATCCCTCTCAGGTTCAACAAACCACCAAATCTCTCTCAGGAAGCAACACGCAATAATTGTTGCATGTTCTAGCTCATTTGTCTTTTTCCACTTAGTAGCATTGCAAAATGAGACACAGCAAAGAAGACGGAGTTATTCAAGAAAATTTCAGTTCATGCAATGCAAACACAACAAAGCCCTTCCAGGATTTTAGAAATTATGCAGAATCTTGATTGTGTGGGCAATTGTCTGAAAACCAAGAAATGCAAGCTTCCCAATCTGGATTCTTCCAGTAAGTAATTCCAGACCAAAAAGGGAAAAAGAAACATCATCATTCAGAAGTAGATCAATATGACAATAGGCAAAGATCATTCAAAAGTTGGATCAGGAAGCAAGAGCATTTCAAAAGTTGATCAACAAGCAAGAGAATTCGGAAGTTGAGATCAACAAGCAAGAGAATGATCCAGGAAGTTGATCAATGAACTCACTTAGTGATCAACAAGCAATCTGAGCATTGGGGAATTTGATCAATAAGCAAGTGGAGGAGTGGGAAGTTGATGAATTCAGAAGCTGAGGGAATCAGGAGAGTGTTTTTGTACCCTGACAAATCGAGGATTTGTCTCTGTCAAAGAGACTGATGCAATGATGCTGGCAACAGAAAAGACAGCAGCACCCAAACATGGCAGTAGAAAGGGGTAGTTTGCCAGAAAAGTGGGACACTTGGGCAGTTTGTACTGAATACATGGTTGTGCCAACAATCCAGACACCACAGGACCTGTCACTGAGCCAATACCCCATGCCAAGTTCAATATTCCAAATCCTTTAGCTTGGTTTGATCTGCAGGCATGCAGCACAACAAGGATGATGATCTCATGTCTGGCACTGTGTCAAATCCACAGTAGACCTAAGTTGCAGATCATCTGGTTGCTGCTGCATCTTGAAATCAAGAGCTCAAAAGTTTTTTGAGACCAAGCAATGATTTATGTACATACCCATCGCAAAGCTCAGCAAGAGCAGACTTGGTGATGGTAAGTGTGCCGTTCAGCAAACCACCCAAGAATCGCACAAGACATGCACTTGTGTAAGTGGAGCAGAAACCCAAGAGTGTTGCACACACCGCACTTACTGTGCAGCCAAATGCAAGCCATGGCTGCACATGCCAAAACACACCCATTCCCCACAAGATCAACAGTCAAGACTCAAGAGAATATCATGATCATGATCATGGATTCCACAGCTCAACATCTGAGAAAGAGCATAATTTTGCATCATGAAATTCTCGCAAATTGATGAATCACCATCTCTGATGATTCAATCTGCTGAATCTCAGCCTTCATTGTCAACTGGGGGAAGTTACTCTTTGAATATTTTATGGAACACATCCTGGATGAAGGGGTATTTTTCGGTATGCTATGAAATAATAAAATGTTTTAATCAAATTAAAAATGTTCTAAAAATGTTCTCACAATCCAATTCTGTGTACCCTATATTTCAATAAGTTGCACCCTATATTTTTTTCATGTGTCATTTGGGAAAAAACTGAAGTAATTGCCCTTAGGATTTTCCATGCAAATGGTGAATGCAAAAGCATTTCAAGAATCTCAATCATGTGGGTGGGTTGTTGCAAGCAGAGGCTTGCAGCTCATGAGCAAATTTTGTACCTTGCGACCAGTTCTGTCAGAGATGACTCCCCATAACATTGAAGTGCAGCATTGTGCAAGAGGAAACAATGATGCCTGTCAAATCACAAAAGGAAAAATTACCAACATCACTTGATCTCCCCAAATGACTTCATGTACACAACCTTCAAGCAAAAATGCACACTCAGTGTTAAAATTTTACACTACCTGTGTCAAACAAGGTTTGTTTGGGAGGTATTATGTGAAGGAACATCTGATGAAAAGTTGTGCAAAATGCTGCTGCAGCAGCAAGATTCCATGCACACATTTCAAGCATACTGCAGTTCAAAAAGGATCCTACAAGCCCAGAGTGAGAATACTGACCAGAAGTCCTGCATGCCATCCAATTGCGTGCCCACTGTTGCCAGTCGCGCCATACTTCTCCACCATAAACACCAACTGCAATCATCAATTTTACAACACAAGCTCCACATGAAGAATTTTCAGCAGCTCACAGCATGTTGCAAGTCCTCGCAACAACAAACAACAACATCAACAACAACAAAAACATTCATGAACTTAGATAATTTGCATAAGAAGATCAGCATGTGATCTGGAATGTGTAACTGGTGATTGATGATTGTCATACCATGGGGAACAGCATAGTGGTCTGAAATGCTTGGCTGGAATGTATGATCCTGTGTTGCACACACACCCCCAAAAACCAACCATTTTCATTTCTGCAACAAAATTCTCTCACAGATCAAACTTCGTGTATACAGATCACACATCTTCAGGAGTATGTGGTTGTTGTTACCATATGAGGAAGAGCTCACGCCTGCAAGATCATGGTACAAAATACATACATCAGTAGGACTCAACACCCTACAGCTTTTGTGTTGCAGCGGATTGTCTGTCAAGAATGCAAGTCTCAATTCCTAGAAACAAATCTTTCAGAGTGGAAAATTCTCTAAGAGATCAGAAGCAGCTCTACTGCATGCATGCATACACGGCATGCGACTTCTGATTCTACAAGGGAAGAAAGAAAGTGCATTCAATCACTTGGGCAAAGGTGTCATGGGCTCTGGGGAGTCGGTGGCGATGGTGTTGGTTGTTGCCTCATTATCATCATCATTGTGATTGTCTCTGTTGTGATCCAGGGGCTTCATAATTGATGATGGCACCTGCTGCTGGTAGAAAGGTCTCTCAGGGTATCCAGCTTCCGGCTTCTTCTTCTTCATCATCATCAACCTTGCACATGCACCCCTGATCTCTCCAACTGATCTCTGCATCATCTGCTGCAACCCCTGACGCATGATCCGTCTCAGACAGGTGCTAATTCTCTGCTTCTTGCTGCTAATGCTGCTGCCAAGGACAAACCTGCACGTACTAAAAAAATCATTGCAAGCAAGTTGAATCTCCCTTCCACATTTGTTTCAATGAGCAGCATGAGTTGCTGCTGCAGGGCATGACATGATGCTACAGGTATTAACTACCACCACCAACTTCAAAGCTGTTCTTCTCCTGATCACCACCCACAACAAGAAGGAAGGATGATGGCTCAGATCCTGCCAGGGCGACATTGATCATGGCACCCAGCTTGTCCAGATCCCTTTTCCAGGTGTAGATCATCTTCTTCTGACAACCCATGTTCTGATTTCGAGAGTCCTTGTTTTCTCTTCTGTTGATGTACAGTTTGTGCATTCTTAGAATGCGAATGCCATGCAGCAAATGCTGCTACAAATGATCATGTACTCCTGGTTTTGGGAAGAAGAGCGAGAGAGCTTGCTTTGCTTTGCTTGCTTGCGTGCATGCATGCATCATGATGAGAGAGTCGAGACATGCTCTGACACTAACGAACGAGGCCGATCTGGTGACGAGAGAATATGGAGATGGGTATTATTGCACCAGAGTATTGGTCTGCCGCTTCAGCTTTCAACTGTTCAGAGCTGCGTGAGGTCAGGGACCTGCAATTTGCAACCAGTGATCTGCTGCTGCCTCTTCGTGAGCATGGGCGCCGCCTCTTGGGGACGACGTTGCTGGCCATCACCCATCATCAGCACTCTTTGCCAGGTCTCTTGCTACTACTCTCCAAAAAATCCTTCCATTGCCAAAAAAAACACCTTCCAATATTCTTGAGCTCCGGATTGTTGCAACAGGGAATTGATTCTTCCCTTTTCCTAGACTCAGCAAAATCCTTGGATTCTAGAGCTCCAGATTTTTGCAACAGGGGATGGATTTCCCCTCCTACTCCTGTGCACCAAATCCTGCCATTCTCTCCAGATTGTTGCAACAAGCTGGACTCTCTCTCTAACCATCTCTAACCAACCCAACAAGCCACCTTCTTCCTCAGGAGTTTTCTGTCTGGCTTTCAACCCTAGACCTTTTGGTGCCAATTTCCTCTTCAATTTCAACAATGACTACTCTGGAAGGAGCTTCACAAACTTTGCCAGAATGGAAACAATTGTTGCAATTGCCCAGGTTCAAGCTATCAAGCTCTAGACTGGCTGCTGCTGGAAATTGGTACCAAATCTTGTCTGCCTGCATTAAACCTAAGCAAACTTTTCTTTCGGCCAAGAAATTGCAGAGCTTCCATCCTGTAGATTGCCCTATTGTATTGCAGGAAAACAACTGCAAATTATGTGTTTGCAATTGAGAAAAAACTTTCGGTTTTGTTTGCAATTTCCTTGTTGCATTCTCACACTGATGGTTTCTGTGTTCCAATTTTCTCTGTGGCATTCTCCACACTTGTGGTTTCTGTGTTGCAATTTCTGTGTTGCATTCTCATACTTGCAGTATTTGATTCAAATAAAGTAGCTAACAAACAATCGAAACAGTTCCAAGTTCAGAGGAATTGCAGTTGTCTTGCACATAGCACATATTGAGTTTAGGGAATGAATCAAAGAGCAAAGTCTGATTCAGATGACCAGCATTTGAGTGATTTCATCAAGAAACCAAAATTGCCAAAAAGTTCCATTTGATGTATGTTTTTTGCAGGAACTTTCAGGTATCTATCTCTCTCTGCAGATGGATTGAGCGGGTTTTTGCCATCAATTATTTTGATCATCAACCTGGAGTGAAAACTATATCAGGTACTAAAATCCTTATCACTTGCAACACAATGTCTTCTCCTCGATACTCTGCAAACTCCTTTTAAATTTTGCATATTGAAATTGAAACTGCACATTTGAAAGATAAAATTACCACCCATCTCTAGAGAGTCAAAACCCGACACTTCACAAGCCAAGAAAGGTGTGTAAAAGGCAATAGAAACAACAAATTTGAATACACATCAACCTTGGACATTGATTGAAAAAATATTACAAGTGTAATAATGTTGTAGATACGATTCTTAGATTTTTGACAATTGATTTGAAATTTTATCGTGAAGATTTTGCAAAAAAATATATTCATTAATATTTTGTTTCATTTGGTATTCATCATCATGTCCACATTGTTTAGGAATTATTATACTTTGAAAGATAGTTCATCATATTGATAGATTCATCATTTCCCTTTTAAAATTAAGGATTTTTAAAAATCGAATTTACATGTTTTAACATCTTATAACCAAGTGAGTCCAAAATGTGATTGGAATAGTTTCATTTTCCTTTTCTATGGAATTGAAAAGGGTTGTGCAATGTGAATAGTATGTGATGCTTACAATCCAAGCATGACAAAGTTGTTGATTACCATGTGATTGATTGTCCTATGCCATTTACATTATGAAAGGCACCTAAAGACAATTTCAACTTTTTTTTTGTAAACTATAGATTATGTTTGCTCCCAATCCAATATGTACAAGTAAATTGCTTGTGGCAATTTTCAATGACATATTAATATCATAGGCATGGCATCACAATAGGGATGAATTCATCCTAGCATTCCCTTCTTAAGATGATACTTCATCCACATTTTACAACTATATTAGCAAATCCATACATAATTGGGAACCCACCTTTTAATGTTGTCATATTGTTGGCATAACTTTTAACAAGTAAATTTTTTGAACTTATCAAAATCATTGTAGATGTACTGCATTGCATTTCATAACAATTGGAACACCATCCTCATTAGTTACGAGAACAAGAATTGATGTTCAAAATTAAGGAAACCTACACAATGACATTTTGGAATTATTAGACATCACGATTAAAATATTTCTTAAAACAAAACTCATGTGACTGAAAAGGCACATGGATTCAACAATTTCAAAGCAATAATATGTATCATGAAAGTGAACTCTTTTCAATTTAACTCCAACTTGATGTTTATTTTTTCAATATTGATCAAAGTTTATTCAAAACAATGAACAATCCAAATAATTTGATATGTGCAATTTATTTTTTAAAACAAATTTCTTACAAATTGTAATTTCCACCACAATTATCATATAGTTTTCCAAACTCCCACTACACACATTTTATTTATTTTGTTGATTAGTTGACGTGATTTCATTTTGGCTCCAATGGATGTAGTCTTAATGGTTAAGCTTACATAACAAGATTTCTCAGGCCTTCCCAAGCAAATGGATTATGTCTAATCATACACAACTTTTTTTCATATTTCAAATGTCATGTTTTACCATTTATCAAATGTAAAGGATTTACTTATAGAGATGGGAATCTTTTTTAAATGGGACAAGGCAAAACTAAGTGTACAATAAAAATAACAATGCATTAGGAGAACATTTAAGCTTGAAAGTGAGTTTAATCGGATAAATGAACCTTACTTTGACAAACCTAAAGAAAATAGTGAAGGTAATTCAAGGATGCAAATTGGTTTTTCAAAATGAATGATTCATTCAAAAGGAATGAAGGTTGGGTGTAAGAAACATATGCAACTCATGAATGTTGCCTTGCAATGAACATCATGAACATCATCCCTTGAATCCAAAATATTCGTTTGAGAGGAGTGGTTGATGTATAAGACATTAATTTTGAAAAACACATGTTTCTATTTATCTTTGAAAATGTCACCACATCAAAAGTATATGAAAAAATGAACATATGTTAAATGGATGTAAATGTCAAAATCATTGCATATTGTAATGGTTGAATGTTGCAAATTAACACACCCAAACATTGCCAAGTGGTAGTATCAATTCCTTGATGTAAATAGTAATGAATTTTTTAAAACTTTGGAATATGTGTTCTTAATTCCTTGCAAATGTGGCAAAAAGGATTACCATTTCATAATGTGAAAATGGGCATTTATTGTTTCATTAATAAATTACATTTAACTAATTCCTTACACATTGAATGTAAATAGTAAAAATTTGTATTGCAATTTGAACTAAGGTTGTCCAATTCTTTCTTTTGAAAAAAACCTTCTATCATAATTTTGAAATTTTGGATTTTTTTGGAGGTTCTTCATGTGTGGTTTTGAACTTAAATCTTCTCATTTAAAACCTTTGTTTTTAGTTCTAGCACATTTTTTCAATTTCAAAAGTCTCTAAGTTTGATTCAAAAACTAAGTATAGTTCCATGTACACATTACATGTTCCCCAATGTTAATGACTGTATAAATACAAAATTTTATAGCAAATTAAAATAACATATTTATAACTACAAAGTTCAATAGCGAAATAAAATTAATATATAATTATAAAGTTCAAACTATGTGTTAATTTTTAAATTTTTTGAATTTTTTTCTTTAAAAAACTTAAACCACATTGTTTTTTCACAATTCCAATTTCAATTGTGGATTTAGCAAAAGGCTAGTTTCACAATTCAAATTTTTGTGTTGATTCCAATAAAAGTGAATTAGTTCGCATTTAAGTCAAAAGGACATGAACTTGAACTCATAGTTTTAACACTACAAACCAAATACCTTAATAACACCAAGTTGAACATTTAATGGAAACAACATAGCAAATGTTTGAGTTAACATTTCCCCATGTTTTTTCTTCTTTCATCTTTTGTCTATGGCTTTTCCTACCACTTCCATTAGCAAATGGGATTATGGTTATATTGAAAAAGTACCTTACCCAAGGGTCAACTTAATATTAAATAACCTTTTGAATATTGAAACAAAATTTTGTGAAAATGGGTAAAAATGGGCTAATAAGAGCTAATGACAACTCTTAAATCACTATAACTAATCTTGAAAAGATGATGCAATGGCACAAGATGGGATGAAAGTTTTGAGATAGTGTTAAACAATGGTGCTTAAATAATGTTTTTACATTGTTTCATTGTGTTGAAAAGCATTGGTTACAAGTTTTAAAATGTGTTGAAATGTATTCTATATTTGTTGAATTACCTTTGAAACTTTACTAGATGTTAAACTAATATACTAGAAAGGGTTTCACATAAATACAACATATACTTTCAACATTAACTTAGTTTATGAGATGTATAAAAATCAAAACCAAGGACTGGTTACACCAAAATTGGCTCCTATTAGCTTGGTTTTACCCAAATATAACATTGAATTAATGAAAATTTGCATAATTATGGCAAGTTACAATATGGATCATGTTAAGTATTCATATGACAATATTATATTAAATTATTATCAATTCACAAAAAAAATAAAATCTATTGAATTAGAAAAAATAAATATTTCTCGAAAGAAATTAAATATTCATTTTCTCAAGGTGGAAATTAACCCTAGGTTACTATTGTCAATGCAAAATTCAATACATTTTTCATTTCTATTTTTGTCCAATCATCATTGGTTTGGTGATTTTCATCTTTAATGATGTAAAGATTGTCACCCACTTAAAGGTGTTGTTAATTAAGTCTTTTGTGAATTAATGGTTTTGTTATTTTGTTGGTTCTATTTTTAGGGGAAAGTCTATGGAATGTTGACTACTTCATTTGGTTCATTTGATATGGTTTAAAGTGAAAATTCATTTCTTATTGACTTTTCATATTAAATGTGGTCAAAAATTGCAAGTAAAATGATATGAAATGCAACAATTAAAATATTATACAATGTTCACGAAGTTCTTAAAAAGTGATATTTAGGAACCTAGTCAAGGTGAATGTTATTTTGAATAAGTGTTAGTTTTCTGTTTTTCATTATAGGTCAATTTTGCAACTTTAAAAATAAATAAATTGGGCACTTCCCAATGAAAATACAAATGTGGTTCCTTTTGGCCACCTTTAAATATTAGGCATGTAAGTTCATTTTTTTGTCAAAAGATACAATCCATGAAATGTTGTGCCATTGGAAACATCTTAGGGAATGCACTAGAGACTTGAATGTGTATGAAGAACATCATTAGGTGCCATCAAAAACTTGTGAGGGGAACATACTGGGAACACATTAAGAACATGGTGGGAACATTCAAATAATTATCCTTGTGATGCAGTAAATATACTTTTTTTTTCCTTAATATTAATGTGCCAAGTTTAAATATTTTCTTTTGTTATCATGTGGTGAATTTCCCCCCCTCATAATGTGACAAGTTCAAATTTCTTTTTTTGTACTCATATGGCAATTGTTTTTCCCTAGGTCTTGATGTGGTGAGTTTAGATTTTATTTTTCATTATAATGTGGTGAATTCAATTTTATTTTTTGTTTCAATGAGATTGCACATTTTTGCCATGGATAACCTTTTATATTATTCATACTAAGAATTGTTTTTCAAATATGTCAAGCAAGTGTAACAAAATGTGGCAAGAATCTAGAGATAAAAATGGAAGTTTGGAAAGTTAGGATTCTTTCCACAACTTAATAAAGATTTCATTATTTTTGTTAAAACCACCGATTATATAATTGATGCCTCCTTTTGTTTTTTCATCAAATTGTTAAATGTGGGACCACACATTGATTTGCACCCATAGCCTTCTTCTTGTTAATTGCAAAAATTTGCACCAAATGAAAAAGAATGTTAGGTCTAATTGAAAACCCATGCCCAATTGATCATGGGTCTAAGATTTTGGCCCAACAATTGGGCGCAACAAAGTCATAAAAATATGTTATGACCATGAATTTGTGCCTAAATCATGTAAACCCTTTTCTATCCAAATCAAGGTCCAAAATCTTATTTTATTTCTTCTCTTTTGAATTCATCATTTTCTTGTACTATGCGTGAATTTCAAATTGTGTTTTCTTCTCTCTTCTCACATTTTCTAGCCTTTTTTTCTTTGTTCATTATTCTTTCATACTTTCATTTCAACTAAAAAAAATTATCTCGTTTTTTTTCAATTTTTATGCATATTTCCCCCCTCAAATTCAAACTTTTCCAAGTCTTTTTTTCTTCCTTGGACTATCTTTTCAATTTTAAAACCTTGAACCATAGAAGAGGGTGCAAGTAAGGTAATGTAGATGGCTCACTACTCCTTGTGAAAAAAAATTACATGTAGCCATGAAAAAGTTTTAATGTATTGAAAGTTTTTTTTGTACAATAATTAACATGATTATAATTTTTCATCTTATGTTTAAAATGTTGGAAAACCCCATCTTGAAAGTAGAATTAAGTGTAATTTTAAAAAATATTTCTACTTGCACAAAATGTTCGATCTTACAAAATGGGCTATAGTAGATGAAATATTGATTTAAAAAACATTTCAACTTAACAGAGCCTTAAAAAATATTTATTGTATTATCAAATTATGAGTGTTATAATCATAATATATTAAATTTTTAATATGAAGTAGGTTTGAACACCATTTTGACCTAGTTAGTTTCAAACGTATTTTCAACTTATTTTTATGATACCAAAGTTGTTCAAACTTTGTATTCAACTTCTCATAAATTAAATGTAGGGCCTTATGGTTTTATATTTATATTTAAAAATATTTTGAATTTACTTTCTTGTGTCCATATCAAAAATTGTTCCATTTTTTAATCGGACTTTGGGCAAACTACGTTTTTTGTGACCTTTATTTTCTTCATGGCCATCAAACAATGACAAAGTGGATTTAATTAGAATGTAAATCCTATGTACTTCACATGAAAACATCATGAGTAAAAAAAACACATCATTTATATAAAAGTAATATACATATACATTTTCATGCCATTTTTACACATTGAAGCCCATGGATTTTGCATGGACACAGTGTCTTACGCTTTTTGCAAGGATTGATTTATTGAAATTTCATGATATTGTAAGTTTGTGACAATATTGTCATCATGGAATGAATATTGGTGGAGCATCATGAATTTGAAGTGCAATTCAACAAATGCAACCACCCACTAAAAGAATATTTATGCAACAAGATGTTATTTTTATGGGATGGAAACCACCGTTGGACTATGTGGTTGTCCTACATTTTAAAAATCATGATAATGAATTGGCATGGTGTTATTATGTGAGGATTGTCATTTTTGATGGTAGGTGAAAATTTGATAGATTGCTTGTGTGTTTATAAAAAAAATTTAGTTTTTATTTTTTTATTAAATTTAAAAAAATTCATATGAAGGTTATATTTTGGTTTATAGGCAAGAGAACATTGGTCAGCTATTGGACACATTTTCAAAGATAAATGCATGTGTTCTCAAATTTTAATAATTTTTCCAAAATTCAATTATTTTTATGCCCTTGAACTTATAAAGACAAATGGTGTAGGGTTAACATTTTCACAAAGTTTAAGCCCCTTTAGAAAAGCCTTTTCTTTGTGTCAAGTTTCCCTCCAATATCCTTTATGCTTCCATTTTTAAATATTTTCTCATTCTTAAAAACATGTTTTGTTTACCTACAATGTTCCCTTGTGGGTAAAAAATGTAAAACTTTAATTCATCATAAAGCTATTGTAAAGTTTAACATAGCCAAGTAGTAGACCCTTAAAATTTTCATGTTCTTATCTTGTCATGCAATTCAACAAAAAATCATATGGTGAAGACAAAGTTGGTTCATGTGTTGTGGCAAGTGCAAAATATTAGTTCAGACCTTTGTATTTTTTCTCACACAAGATGATTGAAGCTTAAATGAAATAATGCAAAAAGAAGAAATGTGGTACTCACTAAAATAGGAGGTATTCACGAAGTTCATTTACAAAATAAAATCAAAGTTGAATTGTTTGACCATATCGGAGCATGGCTAGACATAGATGAAAATGACAAACAACTAGAGGAAAAATTAAATAGAGTTTTGTCTAAACACTACGTAGAAAATAAAATTGAAAAAGAAAGTTCAATTTAATAAAATGTTGTCAGTTGTAAACCCTATATATGTTAGGGGACGGGTTTATGGCAAAGTAAAACAAAATTGGGAAATGGCAATTTCACCATTAATGTTTTTGGACAAATTGACAAGGCTTGTGTAATTTGTTGTGAGTAACAAAGAAAAAATGAAAAGGTTGTAGATATAGAATTTTGACAATGTTGGAAGGGTGTGTGAGGGTTTTCTCTAGGAAAATCCAACAACAAATGCTTTGGAACTATGGACATCAAAGAGGACATTTTGGTTCAAATTCAAATAGGTAACACAAAAAAAAGTTAAAAGAAATGTTAGTTGAAGGAAAAGGGGTATCAAAACTATCCATCAAGGAAGGATTGCCTTTCCAATAAGTGACCATGTATTTGGACAAGTTATAAAAGTTCTTCCACCATTTGTTCTTTTGAAAGATGCCAAAAGAAAATGAGAAAATCAAGTCACAAGCAACAATTTTCAGGAATATTAAACCTACTAAGTAACATGAATTCAAAAGAATTTTCAATTAATGCATTTTAAAATGAAAGTCCATCCAGTTTGTCATTTGCAATTTGTGTGAATATTATATTCCAAATAATAAATCCAAACTTTTATATACATTACAAAAATTTGTTGATGTATTTCATGCTTTTGATTTTCACTAAAACATATACCAAAACATTCACATTTCCACTATCTACCTACATATCTACATAGTTCCATATGTTCGTACTTCCATACATTTTCAAATTTTGATTGTTAATTGTCCATCTATTCATTTTACCAATTTTCCATTGACCTATTATTTTTGCCTAAGTTGTTAAATTATTCATCTAAGCCCTACCTTCAATAAATATTTTTTTTCTAACAATTTCTTTTAATTGGTTTGCAATTTTGGTAACCACTTATTTGTTTAATCAATGTTGTTTTATTGTAAATTCTCTCAATATGTTGCATGTAAGTGATAATGAGATTAATAAAAATAATTTTTATGAACTTAATTAATACATGCCTACAAACACCATATATGTTTTTCATCACATTATTGGAATTTATTTTTGTAGATAAAAAAATGTACATTCACTAATAGAAATTAGCCAAAATGTAACCATTCAATTTACGACTACATGCAACTTATAGTCGTTTGCGACTAAATTTGAAAATATTTGCAATTACAAGACCAACTTTCAACTATTTTGGTCATTTTCACAACTATGATGCAACTATTAGAAATTTCATCCTATTGGTTACATCAATTTAACATTTATTTTCATCCATTAATAGGTTGATATGTCCCATTAGTCGCAATAGTCACCAAATTATTCGCATCCTAAAGGTATTCTACAATGACATATAGGGGTATATTTTAATGTATGTACTAAAATTATATATATGTATGTGTGTGTGTGTGTGTGTATAATATGCATACATATGTATATTGTTCATATAATGAATCGCAAAATTAATATTTGAACTTTGAATTTTTTTATTCAAATCTGTCTGAAAATTGTTATTTCAATTGTTTAAAACATTATTTGAATTTGACAGTTTTGATTTGAATATGATATTCTAAATTCAAAAAGATTCATTTGATCTAAAAATTGATTTTGAATTCTAAATTAATATTTTCGAATCCAAAAATCAGTATTTCAATTTAGAAAATTATAATTGATCATAAAAATGGAATATTTTGAATATTCCATTTAATTTTAAATATTTTTATGTGAATATGAAAATTTATATTTCAGCTATGAAAAATTTTCATTTATATTTTAAATAATCATTTAATTCGAACCTGAAATTTAGATCCAAATTATTATTTTAGATTTTCAAAATTAA
>Ga0209611_10005933_pt1 | contig 20267 bp, 10 predicted proteins | sample S1TSphgellanicum_3_FD_187693 | JGI IMG/M metagenome (GOLD analysis project Ga0209611, IMG submission 187693) | Host-associated microbial communities from peat moss isolated from Minnesota, USA - S1T2_Fc - Sphagnum magellanicum MG (SPAdes) (version 2) | ecosystem: Host-associated > Plants > Peat...
AAAAAAAAAAAAAAAAAAAAAAAACTCTGATGGAAATTACAGGCTACTCATGCATGTTTTATTTGTTTGAGTTTATTAGGTTTGATAGTGTTGGCCCATTCATATAGTAATGTATTTAAATTATACAGGTATATTATGTAGACTTTAAAGTTCACATAACTTCCACATTTCAACCTTATGGGACTGCATGTTGATTTCTTCTTCTTTAGGCTTTAGGGTTTACATATGTATGGTGGAATTTATTTACACTCCATGTAAGTGTATAAAGCCCACCTAAATCCATGTAGGTGTAAAACAAAACATCAATTAAGTGCAAAATCATGTAAGTTCATATTACCTTACCCTAAGGTCAGTTTAATCATTAAATAATCCTCAAAATAGTGAAATGAAATTTTGTGAAATGAAGTTGACGTGTCGAAAATCATCATAATTATCATAGGTTGCAATCTGAATAATTTCACTACTCATGTGACAATATCATAATAGATCATGGAAAAATCAATAATTTCAATTTTTTAAAATGAATTAATTTTTTGAAAAAAATTATTATTATTCGTTTTGTCCATGTGGAGACTGACCCTAGGCTACAGTATGTCATGTAAAAAACACTACCTACTTTTTTGGGGCTAGGGAGGGGAGGGTGTGGGGCTAGTTGAAAAGTTTCCAAATTGTCTTTGGTGATGGGCTAATCAAAGTGCCCTTGCAAAAAAAACAAAATGAAAATGCTTGGGGATGCATCACAACTAATTAAATTGATTAATATAAATCATAATAGGTAACAAAGTTTTTTAAAAACTTTAGATAAAAAATGGTGATAAAAAAATTTTAAATAAAATTTGTTCTACTCAAGCAATGAGGCGAGGCAACATGCACTCAAGATGCACTCAAGGAATTGCATTCAAAATATTCCCCAATAGCACCACAATTCGTTCCATATCCTTGACCAAAAAATGTGCTCTAAGTCCATGATAAAATGTCACACTACACTCGTAATCACTCCTGAATAACACCCTTGGAAATTTTCAACTTGACTAAGGCATGAATACATGAGCTTTCTGATGAACTATAACTACACCTGGTCTACCAAAGGAATTTACTTACCTAGCAACCTACTTCCTTATCTAGGCTACCTATATACTCTCCTATCTAGGCCCTATCATTGCCCCCAAAGACACAAGTCTTCTATTTCAAAGTTCATTAGGGTTTGTGTTTTATCAATCACATAACAAGTTGAACTCCAATAATATCAATGCACATGGATTCATTATTTCCACAAGTTGCCCTAACATGCTTTTACATGAAATTATGTTACTAAATGATCAATTTGGTAATATATTTATTTTAAATTAAGAAAATTTTCTTTTGCAACTAGCCTTTGGAATATAGACCAAGTAAAGCATAATCAGCCAAGCCAAATGCTTAATAGATCTAATAATCATTTTGTGTCAAGAATATTGAATGAATATATCAGCAATAAAAATCAGGGAATGTTGATGCATGCATCCAAATATATTCATCCATTTGTCAATCAAGAAGTCATTCCAATATTGAAAACTTTACTACATCAAACAAAAGAGGGAAGACATAGATGTATGTGGGGTCTTTGAGGCACAAAGGAATGTAAATCTTGATCAACCTTTTTTTTAAATTTGGAAGTACACAAAGAAACAAAAAGAATTCACCATATCACCCATTATCTCTCTTGCAACCTTAGCTTGAGGTCACAACCAACTCTTGGGAATGATAAAGAAAAATGCTTTTCCTAAGCTGACCTAATTCAAAGGTTTGATAAAACAAAATTGGGCCAAATATAAGGAGTTGGGACATGGTGAAGGGCATGGTGAAGTTTAGAATGTAGCATTTCCTTGAAAACCAAGGGAGGAATCAACGGGAAGCACTCCTAAGACTTTCAAGGTGCATTCCCTCTTCAAGAATTGAGTTTTGGTACTAATTTTAAATGTTCAAATTAGGATTTGAAGGACCAAATTGTTTTTTTTTTTTTTTTTTTTTTTAAAGTGTTCTTTGGCTTAGCAAAAAAATGGAATAAAGATAGTTTTGTGAAAATTCTCTCACATTTTTCAAACAACATTATTTTCAAAAATCATTTGAAAATATTTAAGGTGCAAAATTGTCACAATGGGTTTTGCTCACCCAAATTACATTTTTGAGACCAAAATCATGTCCAATTGAAAAGCTTGACATGACCTTGGAAAGATTTTGATGCAAGCTAGATGAATTTAATCTTACAATTTCATCTAGCTATTGCTTCAAAAAGTTGAATAAAGCTTCAAAGTCCCAATTTCCAAAAAGACGAGTACAAAGTCTTGGAAATTCAAAGCCATAAATCAACATAGTCCCCATTGGGAACTATAGAAACTAGAGTACTATCTTATGAGGAAAATACTACATTCTTGAACATGGGTCCAAGTTATGGTAAAGTCTATGTGAGTTTGTGATGAATGTTGAACTTACTTTTGGCAAACAATAAAATCACTTCCAAATGGGTGAAATATGGAAGCAAACCATCCATGTGCTCTATTGAGCTTATAAAGAAAATATTTCCAAATAACTAGGATTAAATGATCTTTTTTTTAAAAACAAAAGTATATCCAAAAATAGGTGGTAAATTTGAGTTCAGATCTATTTCAACACAAAATATTCAATGACATGGACATATACTAGGATAGGATATTTCATTTTCAATTGGCTAGAACATATTTAATACTTAACTTACAAAAATCCACACTCCAAAATAGACTTCACAATTAAATGCATTGAAAAAATTAAGTATTTCTATTGAAAAAATGAGGGAGCTAAAATTTAATGCACATTATTGCATCTAAACATCTCATCTTGGATCATCCAATTAAAAAACATTCAATGTACATGACAACTTTATGATGTGTTTTATTGCACTAATTTACATCCAACCTTGACATTGAACAAAATAATTTCATTGTCTATTGTGTTTCCATCCTTATGTAATTGAAATCTTCAAGACATGTTTGCAATTTGTGTCACCTCGTCTCAATGATCTCAAATCTTTTGTTCCCTTGTTTCACTTTTGGATAAATAAAAAACATGCTTTAGGGTTGGATAATTCCATCATTGCAAAATTAAACAATTGCCATCAAGACCATGTACAAGTCAGTTTTGATTCAATAAAATTTTGAACCTTTCCCAAGTTATATTGATATAACATTTGCATATATGAAAGGATTTGGTAAACATGTTCATGAACATTGAATGTTTTTATTTCTAGGGAAAAGTTTAATACAAAAGTCCAAAAATAAAAGAAACATGTGGATTTCCAACAAAAACAAATTTCAATGACACTTCACCCTATGGACTGGCACTCCATATGTTGTTACATTCTCTCTTTTCAAACTCATTAACGTTATCATGAAGAAAAACTTTGCATGATCAAATTTAGAGCCTTGTACGGTGGATTCACTTCCATGCTATCCATGAATTCTCCATAGCTCTACAACCTTGATGAAAGTTACCACTTTGAACCTCCAAACAACAAACTATTCATGCATGCTTGTAAAGTGAGCACATGACCTTCTGGATCATCAACATCTGCAATAGTGACCTTGTCCTTAGAATTTTACAAATTCTAATCGAAGCACAACCATGCTGCAAAATGGAGTGTACGCACAAACAGGCACAAACTATTGAAGAATTCTTAAAGGCAAAATGACTTTAGATCATAGTGTACGAAGAACAGCAGAGTACAACATTTTTGGAAAATATTGGAAATACAGAAAACACGACTTTTTTGACAGCAGTGTAAAAAAAACACTGAAGTACAAGATAGGTCAGATACCCTAGGTTGACATGTGGCACGTCTGAGAATTGACACATCACATTCTGCCAATTGGGTTCTTGGTTTAGGGTTTTCTTAGGGTTAAGATTGTACAGTGTAAAACAGAGGTATGTCTATCTGGTGTAATTTACCTTCACAATAGGGAGGGTATATTTCAGTGTTGTGTGATTATTTGATTTTTTAAATAATCGATAGTTCCAGTTCTTTAAAATTTTCTGAATCAAAGAACCATTGGTTTCAGTTTTTTGAGGAAAAATCAGAATCAGAGAACCTTCAGTTCCAGTTATTTCAGAAACATCAAAGAACCAGCAGCTTTGACGACCAGTGGTAAGAAAGGTGATGTTTAGAAATTTTCAAACAGATTGAGAACTGAGGATCTATACCAAATTCAGTTTTTGTTTTCACCCCCACCAGGTAAGACAGTATATACCCAGGTTGATACCCAGAGCGTATCTGTAGCAGATTCTAATAACCGTACAACACTGGTATATTTCATTCCAAGGAGGGTTCACATAGTCACAAAGGTTTGCATCAGCCATTGATTCTACCTCTGTCTTGTTTAATCTCATCTGTTAGCCTCCCCCTTTTACAACAGGTAAGGCCCTTGGATGAGGGCATCACCAGGAATGGCTCTGCACTCGGCTATTCACAATTAAATTGACTCATGTTTCCACTAGTTGTGACAATGGCATGAGAAGCTTCACAGGCTCCAATTGCAATCCTGCAGCCAATGAACTGACCTGAGAGTCACCCAGGCTCACATATCATAGTTGTTATTGGAAACTCTGATTTTGAGACGGAGTTTGATGCTGTTGATGCTTGCAGGGTTATATGAAACTTGGTTATATGAAGCTCATGAAGTTTCAGAGACCATCAATCAATTATATGTTAGAACTTTTCTTCTTTAAAGGGGGAAAAAATGGGTGTCTAAATTATTTGTCTGTGGGTGAAAGGAAATAGTTATGCAACACTCTGCCACACCCATAGCTTATTTGATGCACTAAGGAAACACCCAGTAGAGACAACATCAGAACTCAGAGGGTTTAGGGTTTAGGGCTGATCCATGGGACACAGGAAGGGGGCTGAAAGAAAGGACTTGGACAATTCACTCTTTGGCGTGGATCAATGTGCTCCTCTCAAAGAGTTACAGACATTAGCTGTCAATTATCCGCTTTGATTCATCACTGCACACAATCTCTCTTTCTCAGGAAGGATGATGCCGGTCTTTGGTACATGCTTGTTTGTTTCCACAAATCAATGAACTTGCCTGATCAAATGTAAGTCCTAGAGGCAAGCATTTGAAAACATGTACTTTGCTGCATTCAAGCAACATTATGTTTCACCCTCAGGCATCTATCAACTTGGCTTCAGTTTTTTTATTTTCCACCCTACAATCTCTGAAAGCCTAAGCATATCATCACTGCTGCTTACCACTTGCTGATCACTAGTCACCTTTATGCTACACAGAAGGTTACTCCATTTATTTGATTCAACTGTGACTTGTGAATGAATTGTATGAATGATCCATTTGGTCAAAGTCTTGTGGATAGTTGAGCAGATGCTAGATCAACAAGGATACTGAATCAATCCATTTGGTCATAATCAGATGGGTAGTTGAGCATCTGACCCACAGATGGTTGAGCTGATGGGAGATCAACAAGTTGGATAGAAAAATCCATTTAGTCACAGTCTCATGGATAGTTGAGCTGATGCTAGATTGACAAGAACATTGAACCAATGTCAAGTATGGAAAAGCGTGATGGTCTCATCTTAAGGATATATAAAGTCACAGAATTTCATGAGGACTTCAAGGTATTTGTCATGAGAATATTGGCATTCAATAGGATAGATGGTGTTGCATCTACTTACCTCCAATGACTAGAATAATTTTTTTCCAATTCTTCAAGCAAGGTCAGTCATGTCCAGAAAGAGTGGCAGAATTGCCTCACATGGACACACTATCATGGTGGTCTGATAAAACATCATGGGTTCACACATGTTTTGCTAAACACCACTGCCACTAAACCCTAAACCCTAAACCTGGACTTTCTCAAATTGATGTCATCAATACACTAACCTGATGGTGTTGCTTCTGCTGCTGGTCCCCTCGCTCATGACTCTGTCTGTGCATTTCTAAATGCATAGCCACTGCTTTTATTCCTATACCCACCTTCCTCATTATCACTGCTGTCAAGGTTTCACAGATGTTGTTTTTGGCAGATCCACCTGAACTTTTACACAGTAATGCAAAACAAGCTCAAATTGCAGAGGCTAGTTTTCAGGACCATTCTCATTCCCATATAATTTCTCATTTGCGCAAGGCAGAGAATGTGCTTGCAATGGCTTCATCCTTTCAAATCACTTGTAAACCATTTTGGATGTGGTAAACATTGGTTGCTGAAGCCTACATTATGCATGTGGATGGATCTGCTCTAAAACAATTCAAAGTCAAGTAAAGCATCCTGTGTCATATTCTTTCACCCAAGTTCTAGAAAGTACCACCAAGTCTCATTAGGGAAGCAAAACTATCATCACTAATAATTCTGTGCAAGAGGTTTTTCAGTCACCAGAAGAGTCTGAAAAGTTTATGCATTGAGTAGTTGGACAATTTGGAATTGACAACAGCAGCAATGACAATACCATTGTTTGGTAGATTTTTGAAAAAGAAGAGTCACTTTTCTGTTCTGGTCAGCCTTAGCACAAACTATTCAACAGGGGGAATGAAAGTCGGCAGTCTTAAAATGGTTCATTGCAAGTAGATGGATACAGTCAGTTTGGAAGGAAATTGCATACAATTCACTCCATGGGTTCACTTCAGTATTTGGTTGTGCAGAAGTCTCACTGCAACTTATTATTGGAGTGCTTAGAGCAGGTCCACCCATGCTCAGTATGTGGCCCTCTTAACAGCATTTCTCACATCCAAGATTAGTTGTTTACTCTTTCTTAACCTTGCCCAAAAAACTGAAACTGGGCGTGCAAAAGCTGGGAGACTACCAATAGCAACCCATCTGGACCAATCAAACAATCTAGCCAATCAGCAGTAGGTAACGCCTTTAGGGTGTCGGTGTGCTGAGTCTTTTGCCAGCCTCAGCATCATGTGCAAAATTGCTGGGCCAAAATCACTTTGCTGAGCCAAATCAACGTGTTTTGACTTTTCTTCATCCAAAATATGCCGCACAGTGCATCAGTGGAGTTGCTCTTTTGGTGTACCGAAATGTATGAATTTATGTACAAGAGATGGTGATTGAAGGAGACAACTCTGGAACTATTCCAAACATAGTTATTACACTGGGGATTAGAGTGAGCAGTACGAGCTGAAAGGTCCCATGATATCAACTCACAATTTGTTGGATTTCAGCTGATCACCAACCCAATTCAACATCAAGAAAAAGAGCCTGGGGGAGAGGTGATGGAATTGACAAGTAAATCTCTTTATGTAAGCTGAGAATTTCTGTCTGCAACAAGAAGAAGTTGGCACCCAAAAGCAACATAGGTATTACCAAAAGATGTGCAGACTGACATTTGATTCACCTCAAGTGGTTATGATTAACTGGTGCCATTTATACCATGCCAATTTACACTCCTAGAAAGCAACTGAAGAGGACACAATCATCTCATAATAATTAGGCCACCCATCTTCAGGGAATTGTTTTTCAATTTTGTGATACCAAAAGTTTCAAAATAGAAAAATTAGTCAAATTTACACTAGAAAAAACAAAGACTTCAACATTTTTGGTTTTAAAAAAACAACAAAATTTGTTGGGAAAAAAAACACCCTCCTATTGTGTGAGGGCGAACAATGAATAAGCTAAATGGACTGTTATGCAAGGATTGTACTTAAAACTTAAAGATCATGAGGGTGGAAACCACTCAAGTATTATCAGATGCCTATTGGGCTGGGTGAGAATTGGGCCCATAAAAAGACATGGAGATGAATTATTTCCGGAAATGTGAATGTGCAAATTTTCACTCAAACCTTGAGTGCCCAAAGCAAAGGATGATCAGCTGCAAAACAAGAATGGTACAAAGCCTACTAACAAAGTATTATCACTGATTTACTTGGCAAGCAGCCCATTGATCACCATGGTTGCAATTCTTGGCACATAGATACCGTTGCACTCCTAAAAGAACATCAACCACTTCTCATTTGTTCAACCAATTCATTCAGGTTCCAAACACCATTACCCTGCTCCCTCCTTAAATTCCGATTTGTTTCACTCTTCAAAATACATCACCATAACAAAACAACTCATCATCTCCTCTTGTTGAGCCTTTCATGCAATGTGATTCTATAAGTTTTGCAATTATCTTTCCATGATTCCAATACCCTTAGTATTTTGAACCCATCATTTGCTCTCTCAAAGCAAGACATCCAAACTCTCTCACCTTTGAACACTATGTAGTATGGAACATTCACTAGAACCAACAACATGAAACATGTGCACCTTCCATCTGCCCTTGACATAACATGTCAACCACTACTCCATACTTTCTCTCTTCCTTCAACTCATTATTGACAAATTGAACTGAAGTTGAAAGAGGTCACTTTGGCGCCAGATTTTGAGGAATGTTTTTTCTGAAATTGCCATATTTGGACAATAGGTTTCAAGCAGGTTTGCCAAAATATAGCATGATTCTTAAATTTTTCTACTTTCCTTTCCTACCAAATTTGGCTAATTCCTCTTGTGATGATTCGATCACCAGTGTGGCTACATCACAAAATATTGAAAAAAGAAACCTGATTACAATTATGAATACTTTCAAACCATTACTCCAAATTGAAATTTGGTATTTGTTGCACCCTCTCATCTCTTCTTTTTAAAAGGATCTTTTATTTCTGACATTTTCTTGTTGAGACAAAGTCAAAATACTTCTAGTCTAATACAACAGGGCTTGATTTTGTGTTCTGGAAAATTGGATCAATCTTCATCTCAGGACCATGCAACACAATTCCCATAAAGTCCACTTGCAAGTCGGGTGGAGGCTAATGCTTAAACGAGTTGTTGAGACTACCTACAATTTGGCAAGCAAATCAACCAGTGCAAAGTCATTGTACCTGAAGGATTGTTCAAATTTGGTGGACTGAAATCTTTCAACAATTCATTTCTTTATGCATCACATGATTGAACAATGAAGACCACATGGATACACTACTAGACTACAGGACCACAAGTTGAACCTGAAATTAATTGCCACCTAGAGCACCCCTAAATGACAATTTAGGGTTTTGCATTGTACCCAGAAAAAACCCAGTAATGAAACTCCACAATTAAGCTCTGGTCTTATGCATTTTGAGGTGTGGAAAGTTGAAACATGGTACCCACCTCTGCCCCCTAGTTTCAAAAATTCAAAATTCAATTTCTTGCCCATCTTGATTTACATGTTGATCTATGCTTGCTTTTTGTTTAGATTTTTTTTTGTTTTGCTTGTTCATAATTTCTTATTTTTTATTGTTATTAAATTTTTGAGTCGTTTCTTGATTCTTGATCTTTGTTTAATAGTTTTTGTTGCTTGTAGATTTTCTTGGTTTATAAACATATATTAGTTTTATTTTTGTAAGTTTAATATTTCAAATTTTCTTATTGCTTTCTAATGATTTTCATTGATTGTTCATTCTTTTTTATTCGTTTGTTGATGTCAAGGTTCAAGTCCTTGCAAGGACATAATTCATTTCATGAAATCTAGTTTGTCAAGTTTTTAAAAGTCTTTAAAACATGTTTAGAGATTTGAAAGTTTTGTAAAATTTCAAAAGTTGAGTTGTATGTGCAAACTCTTTTAAAACACAAGAAATTTGAAACTTTTGAAACATGCACTTATTGATTTATTCTTATTTGAAATGAAGTATGAGGGGTTGAAACATGTTTCAAGGGTATGAGCTTTGTATCGTTAGAAACATCCCCGTGAAAGATAGTACTGTGTAATGCAAATAGAAATATATTTTTTGATAGATGTTGCGAAAAGTAGCTTACCATTCACAATGCAATTTGAAGATCTAAATCATGTTTTATTAAAAAATTTCAAACACCATTAAAAAACTCTTGACATGTGTTATAAGATAATGGAATCACATGCCACATTTAAGTGAAAACATGATAAAAATAGTCAACATTGCCCACTTAAGTGACCACTCACAAAATAGTGAGTTTACTTGTCAAGATGATGTGGCAAACCAAGATCAATTAAAAAAAGTGATAGATTAAAAACTCCATGATTCTTACAACGCCCAAAAATATTTATGACAAAAATATAATAATAATAATAATAATAATAATAATATAATATTATTATTATTATGTAAAGGTGTGAATAATTATCATATATTATTATGTCATTTGAAAGCATTTCAAGTCATTTAAAAATGAAAAAAATTACAAAAGAATTAGTTATAATGCTTTTGAATATCATATACTCACTAAATTCATTCCAAATAATTCCACATGTATTAATAATATATTAGAAATATTGGCATTTACATATGTGTTAAAATTTTGCAACATTAATATAGTTGTTGACATTAAGACATGTAAAACCAAGCATGCTAATTACACTTGTTGTGATTCTTGTTAATATGATTGCATTCATTTGGTTAAGGTTCGTAGAAGTTTTGAGCCTTTAAACCTTGGAGACTTTACAATAGAACATCATGCCAAAATAACATGTTTTAAAACATGCCAAGATGGTATTATATGATTTAAAGTATGTCATGAAAAATTAACACGCTAAAAAATATGCATGGAACATGTTGGAAAGGGCTTACATGTACATGCCAAAAACATGTGAGGAAGGACATACATGCCTTGAAACATGGTTGAAACATGTTAAGAAAGACTTACATGCTTTAAAACATAATGAAAAGGGCTACACATTTTGAATCATGCATGAAACATGTATAACACATGCCAAGAATGACTTACATGTTTTGAAGCATGGTTGAAACATGTCAGAACAATTACATGTTCTAAAACATGCCTAGAAAGAAATATATGTTTTAAAAGAATTCCTAAAACGTGTTGAGAAGGATTTAAATGCTTTGAAATATCTTAGAGCATTTAAGTCCTTTGCATGTGTTTAAAATGTTTCAACCAAGATTCAAAGCATGTGAGACCTTCACAAAATGTTTCAAAACATCTAAGTCTTTTTCAAAAAAATCTCATTCCTTATCAACAAATTTTAGGCATGTTTCAACCATATTTCAAAGCATTTAGTTCCTTTGCATGTGTTCAAAATGTTTCAACCAAGATTCAAAGTGTGTGAGACCTTCACAAAATGTTTCAAAACATCTAAGTCTTTTTCATAAAAATCTCATTCCTTATCAACAAATTTTAAGCATGTTTCAACCATATTTCAAAGCATTTCATTCCTTTGCATGTGTTTTAAATGTTTCAACCAAGATTCAAAGTGTGTAAGACCTTCACAACATGTTTCAAAACATCTAAGTCTTTTTCAACATGTTTTTGGCATGTTCAAATAATTTGTCCTACCTAGCATGTTTTAGGGATGATGCAAGACGTGTAAACTAATATGCCACCCAATTGGTTGAACGGTTTTCATGTTAATTCCCCAAATTAATAGTAGCAAAAAAAGACCAAGGTCATGCTCCTTAAATTCATGCATTTGAAGGTTAAAGGACCATGTAAAAGCTTTGGGATGGGAAGGCAAATTGATCCTTGGGTGGTACCTCTAAGAATTTGATACCTCAAAATTCCCACCCAACTTTAAGACAACATAGGATTCGCATAAGGAAAGCTTTTCATTTCAACTTTTATATTAAAAGATTACTTAAGTCATGTAGAATTTGAAAACTTCAATTGCACTTACAAAAAAAAATTAATTTAATATTCCAAATGAGTGATCAAGGAAAAAATTTCAATAAAGTAACACTTGAGGTTCCTTTGTTTAAGAACACAAAAGGAACATGTTTTTTCACTTTTTTTTAAGATTTTAATTTCTAGGAGGGCCTCAAATAGTCTCCGTTTTTATTTATTTAATAGATAGTGGATTGAACCAACCACAATTTTTTGAACAATTTTTGAAGGTCAAAACTAAAAGGTTTTAAAAGGCCATTCATGTCTACAAATTTGTAATACTTCTTATTTTTTCGTTTCAATCAACAATTTGGGTCATACCTCAATGATTATAACTCATAAACCAAAAAAATAATTTTTACAATGGTGTGATTTGACAATTTATGATAAGGGTTTAGGAATTTTAAGAACACAAATATCTTACTTGTGTAGCCTATGGAAGTGTCTACACATTTTCCATAGTGTATATTGGTGGGGAACACAAAATCCATGTGATGTAAGTCAATAGTAAAAATCATTATTAAAAATTAATTAAATTAAATTAAATTGGGTTCACCTTTCCTTGAATTTTGATGAAGTGGTTTTTAGTAGTACCGCCCAAGGATGGGTTTGCTCAAGATTAGGATAAAGTGGCAAGTTTGTGTGTTCACAAGCATTTCACATTCACTTCACCTACACAAGCCAAACAATGTAAATGGTTAGTGCAAATGGAACCAAATTAGGTCACAAACTTGTCTTGGATCCATTCCTATCATGTGACCCAAACTTGGAAAGAAGCACCACCCTCCTTTTTATAGTATATTATATGATTGGCAATGGGGACTATATCAAATTGACTAAAATTCTTGAAATTTTGAAATGAAAGTTTCAAAAACTCCTAGAACTACAAAGTTATGAGTCTTGTTACTTTGTGGGTTCATATAACTCACACATAAGAGCTTTGATTGAAGAGTTTCAAAAGGAATAACCTTTGAAAGATCTTTTCAATGTTATATTTTAGGTGTCAATCAAAGGTCATTTGACCCCTTCATTTCTTGGGCTTTAAAATTTAAAAATCAATTTGGGGCAAAAATAATTCCTCCTTCCTATTTCCTACGCTCAATGATGTTGAGTGAAGGTTCTTCACTATTTCTACTTGAAACCAAAACTTGAAACCTACCAAAAATTTATTGAACATAAAACATGCATGTTTATTATGAATTGTCTAAATTTTAATGGTTTGAAATAAGGTTATTTTAACATTTTACCAACCTTTAACATAGGTATAATTTTAAAGATAACATTTCATGGGGCTCATGCTCATAACAAGGGTGAATTATTATTTTTGATCATTTTTAATGTTGAATTCAACAAAGCAAATGTGATTACAAATTTCATGCTCTAAAATTGCAATGGGTATGAGGTTTGGAGTTAGGATCTATAAAATTTTGCAAAATTATTTCCTTGAAGGTCACACATTCCCCTATTTTCAACTACAAGAATTACAATTATATATATATAATTTATGAATGTTACAAAATAATCATTTCATGTCATTGAAAGGGAAGCAAAATACCAAAAAAATTGTTTCAATTTCCATAAGTGCATCACTTTAACCCATTTTACATATTATAATTTTTAGTGAAGCAATGGTAATATTTGATGATTATAAAATTCTATTAGACATTGTAATCCTATATTATGGACCTTAAAACATTTTTAACACACCTTGCAAAGGGCATGCAAATGGCATCATGGCACCCAATTGTGGGCTTTGTCAAAACCCTACCCCATCATCGCTTCTTCCTAGTAAATGGCTCAACTAGCACTATAAAAAAACTTGTCAAACCCTACATTGTAACATTGGGCTCGACATTTCTACTCTAGGTAGATGATCATTTGTGTGGGAAGAATTGCCATCTATGCATGTAACCTTTATTGTTATCACTATCCTTCCTATCACCATGGCAATGTAAGATCTAGAAGATGAAAAAGTGAAGAAGGGGAAAAAATTTGTTGCAAAGGAAGAAAACCACTTTTGCAAGAGGATGTTTCACATCTCCCAAGATCTAATTACTAAAAATGGGCCAAAAATCAATCTTTTTGGGAACACATAGATTTACATTACATGTTCTCTATATACAAATGTGTAATCTTTGTAAAAGATTTTCATGGCTTGTGATTTTTGTGACCTTTAACAATAGCCAAAATAACAAGGTTTTTGTGAATTTTTGGGGGATTTGGCAATGCCTAAAATCTTGGGGTGCTTGTGATTTTTTTGCGAGGATTAACAATCATGGCTAGAAGAAGAGGGTGCTTGTGATTTTTTTGGTGAGAATTAGTGATGGCCATAGGGTGTAATCACAATATTAGAAATCAATTTGGGCATAACCAATCCTTTTTTTTAATGTTTACAAGTCTCATAAACTAAATTAACATTGAAAATGTATCTTTTATTCATACAACACCCTTTCTAATATATCAATCTAACATTTGGATTTGTTTGAAAATAATCCAATGAATATAAAATATTTTTCAACAAGGAGTTTAAAAGTTTGTAACTAGTGTTTTTCAATATAATGAAACAAGATAAAAACATCATCTAAGCATTGTTGTTTAACGCTATTTCAAAACTTTTCAACCAATCTTATGTTGGGTCATGTCATCATGTTAAGATTAGTCATAATGACTTAGGAATATGTAGTTAGCTCCTATTACCTTGCATTTACCCCATAAAAAAAAGGTGCTTATGATTTTTGTGAGCTTCGACAATGGTTAGAAGAAGAGGGTGCTTTTGATTTTTTGTGGGATTCAACAATGGCAAAAAAAAGAGGTTTCTTACAAGTGATTTTTTTGTGAGATTTAATCATGGCCATGATAAAAAAGTGCTTGTGATTTTTCATGAGCTTTTGTAACCAAAAGAACAAGCAGTTCCACAAAACTTAAAGTGGAAGAATAATAACACCAATGCAATTTAATAAGTGACCTAAGATTACTTGACTGATATGAACATGTGAATTACAACAATTCCGGCATCAAAGACTTAATCCCTAGGCCTAATCTAGCCTTGGGACAATTCAAATTCATAATTTTAACATCTTAATTTCTGTATCACATGACTCAAGCATTATTAAATGTCCATCAACCACCCATATAAACTATTTTTAATTGTTACACAAGGGCTACACACTTCCCATTGGAATGAACCTATACTTACTACTTTCTAGAATTCTAGCCAAAAGTCATTTCTTTCAATGCCCATTTAATCCTTTGAGCTACTAAACCCATCCCCTATCACGAAATGCATCAATTCATATTTATGTCTTAATGTACTTAAAACAAAAGTCTCTTTGGGTTGTAGTCTACAATCTAATTGTATTACAACTTCTATGCAAGTGGTGATTGTTAGGTTCATGTAAAAAAAAACCATTACAAGTATGGTAAAATTGCTCACATAGACCTAAGGTACAAATTCAACTTTTTATGAATAGTCTCAATCTTGACTTTCTTTTTACATTATACCCTAATTCAAGGATACCCCAATTAGGTTTCTTATGATCACCACTCCATAGAACTAATCACACAAATTAAACTCAAACCCTTATTTTCTTCTTAGACTGATGTAATGGGTACTAAATTTCTACATGCCCAACTATCTATAGCTTGGACCACCTTGTTGCACCATCACACCTCGACACCAACTTTTCATAGAAAGTTTATTAAGTATATTGCACATTTGTCACTATGTAGTTATTGGTGCAACAAAAGAAGATTCAACAACTATCAACATAACAAAAAAAGCTTTTACAAACAATTAGGCTAATCACTTAGCTCTTCAGTTTGCCTTCAACCACTTCACCCTTCCTTTTCAATCTTCCATTACACCATCCAATTTCAAAAGCTTCATAAATGTTGTTCCATTTTCCATCATTAGTAGTTCTATCGAGATATGTTTTACATTACACACAAACAACAAATTATCCTTCTTTTCTTCAAATGCCTTCTTGAAGTCCTTACAATGATGGATAATGTGGGAAAATAGACAAAGATTGAATGTTTTCCACCACCTTTGTGTAGAAAATAGACAATGATAAAATTTAAAAACCTAAAAACTTTTTGTGTTCATACTGAAAACACTTTAGTAGTTAATTTCCATTTCATTACAGCCTGCACTTCAACAATGGCCAAAAGAAAAGGACGTTTGTGATTTTTTGTGGGATTTGACCATGGCGAAAATCAAACATGTGCTTGTGATTTTTTGTGAGCTTTGGTGATGGCCAAAAGAAAGGCTACTTGTGGGTTTTTGTGGGATTTGGGCCATGGCCATAATTAGAAGGTGCTTGTGATTTTTTGTGAGTATCGGCAATGGCCTAAAAAAGAGGATGCTTGTGATTTCTTATGAGATTTGATAATGGTCAAAATTGGAGGGTGCATATGATTTTTCATGAATTTTGGTGATGGTCAAAATCTAAGGGTGCTTGTGATTTTTTGTGAATTTCAATGATGGCCAAAAGAAGAGGGTGTTGGTGGGTTTTTTTAGCTTTGGCAATGCCTACATTTTGAAGGTGTTTATATTTTTTTGTGAGCTTTGGCATTGGCAAACTTAAAGTGCACAAAAGAAATCCAATTGCAATTTTTGTGGCTACAAAGCTTGTTGCCACATGACTATTGGTGACAATTTTGTTCAAATGGCACATTTTGTGACGAGGTTCAACAAATGGATCTAAATAATAATGTTTACAATGTGCGTTTGTAGGGTCACTAATGTATATACTCTTTAGGCTTAGAAATATTTAAAACGATATGAAAATTTTCTTATTTTCATTGTTTAAGAAAAAAACTTCTTATTTACATTGTTTAAGAATCATGATTAGTAAGGACATTTCATTTTGGATACTAACACTTTTGAATCTTGATATTTTGGATTATCTAGGTTCCAAACAATCTAACATTTCTGTCTGCACCTTAACATTTTTGAAACTTGATAATTTTGGGTTACCTTGAATTTTGTATCATCTTCACCAATGGCCTACAACAACAATATTACAATAGACTCTATCCTCCTCCATGAATGTATACACGTGCAAAACATAACACACAGAAAACAAATCCACTCTATTTGGACCAAAACATGATCAACATGATCATGAATGCTTATGATGTTACATACAATATGACGATGATACATGATCACAATTTACAAAAGAATTTAAAGGCAGACCCATCTGTTGAGTCAAAATCAAGTTTCTTTCATTTGTCCCAAGAAAATTAGAGAAATCAAGGTTTCTCAGATACCATGTCAGACTTTGTGGATTTAGAAGAGTCTGGAATCAACTAGCTTGGTAAGTGACAGTGTTTTATTTTGGTGCAAAATTTCCCCAAAATGTAAAAAATGAAAATAAATAGGAATATTCTATCACAATATTCCCAGTTTTGCTGAAAATAGTTTTCAAATTACGGGGAAAAAATTAAATTTTCTTCATCACATTAGGACTCTGATTTCAGTTTGGTTGCATTTTCTAAACTAGTTTTTAAAGAACTATTTAGACAGGCTTAAAAAAAACCTGATGTCATTTAATGCTAAATGTCATCCCTCTTGGAATGCTCTTCAATGACACAACATCAAAATTGTGTTTTTTTAAAATTCACTAGTAAGTGAGTGATGCACAATTAAAAAAAAAGTGCTGGATGGGCTTGTTCACACAAAGGTTTAAACCGGTGTTCAAACAATTCCCTAGTTTTATGAAGTTCCAGTTCCGAAAGATAAATTGGAATTGTCTCAGTTCCAATTCCACACTTGAATCAAATCAAGAAGAATTTGGTTTCAGTAAGTTTGTTAGATAAAAAATTCTGATTCTGGTTTTAGTATATCACTTATTGGTTGTGAAGCTTACCAATTATGTTATAAATTCCAGTTTTAGTTCTTTAAGAAATAAAATCTGGGTTCTGAATCAGGTAGACCGGCCCATCACTGATTGGCTTGTTATGACCAAACACTTATTTATATCTTCACCATATGTGCTTTTTTTTCAAGTTGTGTTTGGTGTCAAGAGTGGGTTGTCCACCGTTCACTTTCCAATTGGGCAGTGGACATCGACTTTCCATGCAAGCTTTTTTTTTGGGGGAGGGTGGTGGGTTAAAGCATAGAGGTCCTAATAGCACTTCACTTTTATCCCATATGCTTTGGCAAATGTTGTCCTCCTATCACCTATCTATGTCGACCAAAGGGGAGGAATTCTTGACTTCAAAATAGAACCTTCCATTTTGAGTTAGTCTCTTTTTTTTTTCCTAAGTGATGGGCCAATCAAATTGGTTCATTGCAAAAAAATAAATAAATTGAAGTTGAGATGAACTTGGGAGGCACCTCATCTAATGAATAGGAGAGGTGAATAGTACATAGTAGTGTGATTCATATTAATTAGTTCATGGGTGCGCTCAGAACTTGAGCTTTTCTCTTTTTCTTTTTTCTTTTTTGTTGAAAGAGCCATATTCATTGGCCCATCAGCAACCTATTCAGACCATTGTACACTTGCCAATGGAAGGTCATATATCTGAGAGTTGAGCTTTGGGCAAACCATATGGGATAAAATTAAGGTGCTATTGGGGACACCTTCAGGAGTAACTTGCGAACTTGGGGAACTTCAAGGGAAGATAATGAGAACATGTTGGGAACACATTGAGAACAAGGAAGAATTTTCTTAAAACTCCCCCCACCCACCCCCAAAAGGGGAAAAACAGGGTCCATCATGAGTGCATGCTGAGTGTTCCCATTGGTTGCAAGAAATTTCTATTTCCAAAACTGTTTGTCACCATTTTTGGCCTGGGTTAATGGCTGGGGCAGAATTTTGGGGACATCTTTTCTTAGATAATCAGAAATGCATTGGAAATGAATACATTAGAGCTAGCAACAATTTGTGGGAAACTTTAGAAAATTCACTTTTAGGGGAACATAATAGGTAGGGTGTTCATTGCAAGGGGTATTCGCCCAGGCTAAAAATGGTGACAAACTCATTTAGCAAGAGAAACTTCATGCAGCCAATGGGAAGGCCCAAGCATGCACACAAGGTGCCGTTCTTTTTTTCCTTTTAAGTTTTGGTGGGGAGGATTTTTTTTCATTTTTCCCTGGATCCAAATGTGTTCTCACTATGTTGCCTTTAAGTTCCCGATGGGTTCTCATCAAGTTCCCAATATGTTCCCAAAGTGTTCCCCAACATGTTCCGTATAGCGCGTCACTTTTATCCCATATGACTCAGGAGAAGTGCATATGTTGTCCTAGTTTCACCTATATAGGAGGGCCAAAGGGGAGGAACTCTATATTTCAAAATAGAACCTTCTACTTTGTGCAGCCTCCATAGTTTCATTTTTTTTGAGTGATAGGCCAATCAAATTGACTTGTTGCAAACAAGAAAATTTGAACTTGAGAGGCACCTCATCTAATTAACAGGAAATCAGACACACAAACAAGATTAATATGCAACTAATTGCCTCTCTTTCAATTTGGGGAGCATAGTGTAGTTGGATTGGTGTTTTGATTCCTTGCGATTTTACAACTGTAGTCTGTCTAGTCATAGCAACTTGAAGAGAGAGGGATATATCCGCCTCTTCTCAGCAGATATACAATTGTGTACAATAGAGATGTTGAAGTACAACTGCACAAGGACTGTTGTTGTCATAGTTGCACTCTTGCAGTTCAACTGATGAAGATGCAGGAGGTCGTCATATATAAGTCTTTACTTTATGTCTGTGCTCCAACTTGTAAACACAATCACTGTTGCAATTTTGGGACAGAGTGGAACATGTGCACTTCTCCTGAATCAGTACCAAATCAAAATGAGAATCCAATTGAGAAGGGTCTTATGTATGTGTGTGTATGTATGTATGTATGTATGTATGTATGTAAATGGTGCATTAATATTACCGAGCAGAATACATAATGACAGTTTGTCATTAGGGAGGATCCATGCACCTTGTCCCCAGAGGCTGGTATACATTATATACACCAGTGTTGGCCGGTTATTTGCTTTTTTTAAAAAAATTATCAATAACCAACTGGTAGGTTATTATTAATCAGCTTGATAATTAGGTCAAAACTCAATAACCAGTCAACATTGGCATACACCAATGTTGGGCAGGTATTGAATTTGAATATCTCAGCAAGTACCTTTCTGAAAATTTCATACCAGCCTGCTACTGTAATTAAGTCTTTTTTAAAACCTTCATACCAGCTGGTATTAGTGTTCAAGCCTGATTTGTGGCTGGTATTGCCTCAGGTCATATCAATCTAGTTGGTTATTTGATACCATGACCGGTGTCTCACCAAAAAAAAAGGGAGATGCTTTCTACGTGTGTGTAAACCTCTGATGTTGGACATACAGACTCAATGTGAATTGTTGAAGTCTTACTGAGACAGAAAGATTGTTACAAGTATTATTTCTACATCCAGATTCTTACAAACACCAAACTTTATTATCTTATTTCTATGGACCACAAGGGATCAGATTCTCTTTTGATTTCCTCTTGAGGAGTCAACTAGATGTTTAATGAGAGTGGCAACTCATACCCCAACAACATAAATCCCACAGATACCAATTTGATTTCATCGCATGATTCCTCTAAAAGACTGGATAGAGATTTGGGACAGAAGTGATGAGTAT
>Ga0209611_10005936_pt1 | contig 20264 bp, 17 predicted proteins | sample S1TSphgellanicum_3_FD_187693 | JGI IMG/M metagenome (GOLD analysis project Ga0209611, IMG submission 187693) | Host-associated microbial communities from peat moss isolated from Minnesota, USA - S1T2_Fc - Sphagnum magellanicum MG (SPAdes) (version 2) | ecosystem: Host-associated > Plants > Peat...
TTGACATGACCAAACCTCAGCAAGGGTAGAGCGCAGGATGTTGCCATCAGCATCAATTAGAAGAAGGCCGATCACATCCTGCAAATGCCCATTCCCTCCTCTCCCCATCTCAGTGTGTCTCTTTACACAAATTTCAATCTCAAAGGGAGAATTTCCAGCTCTTTCCAGTACCTTGAAGCTGAGTATGCGTTTTAAGGCTATCTCCACATCGGTCTGTTTCCACACACAACAAACAGATGGGTGCACAAACATCATCAACAAATTATCAGATCAGAAGCTTGAAATAATTTGGGAGAAAGGGCACTCAATGCAATGAAGTGCAATACAGATTGTGCAAAAACACATGCTTCAACATATGTGGATCCACATGTGAATTGTGGATTCACATGTTGAAGCATGCATGTACAACATGTTGAAACCCATAGTTTGTCAGAAGCAAACAAAAAGAGATTTATTTCTTGAAGAGAGTGTCCTGCTGGGACTTCAATTCCAATGTACAAGATTTAGAGGATCACCATGATGTTGGGCAGTTTGGGAAATTGAAATCTGCAAAAATAGTCCTGGAATGTGGAGAAGCTTCACAAGCACAAATTGGGATGGGGTCCCCAGAGTGCTAGCCGTAAGATTGAGGAATCCATCAGACATGGGGTTGTTCCAATGGAATTACCTACTCATTGCTGGCCACGTTGGGAAATTACATCCCATCTGTGGTGGATGAAGCTCCTCATCCAATCCCTTGGCTTTTCATTCACACTTTCACTACACTTCCAGAATTTTATTTTTCTTTATTTATTTAATTTTAGAGTTTCAACATGTAACATGGTGCCAATGTTGGAAGGAAATTAATGAATTTTTTAAAAATCATTTAATGAAGAGGGGTGCTTGGCATGAAAACATAACCCTCCCCAATTTCCCCCTCCCCCCCACCCCAACACTTCTTTCAAAAGCCCAAAAATGAATGATATTCCATTAGCAACAAGCCAAAAATCCATGTCATGTATATTATTTCTACATCCTCATACAAATCTCATCTTAAAAGGAAAAAAGAAAAAGAAAAGAAAAAAACAAATTTTTCAATCAATAGAACTTGACATTTGAGGGATGTATAATCATCAACCGGAATTTTATATGGTCTCAAACAAAACAAAAGTTGGGTAGAAGTTCATAACTCTTTGCAGTTGGGGTCATAAAATTAAGATCCCTAATGGAAACTACAAATTTCAATCTCTTGATTTAGGTATTTATTTATTTATTTATTTATTTATGGTAACATATCAACCAATGTTGTGTGGGTATTGGTTTTAAAGAGAACATTGCAATCCTAATTATTGTATATTTTATAAATTATGATTAACCTTCTAGTTAAGGTTTTGAAAATTAATTTTTTTTTAAAAAAAACCTCCAATTACATTTCAATTTACTTTCCTTAACTCATGGAGGTTACCAGGTACAGGGTTTAAGGTTGTTGAAGCGCATGCAATTCCAAGTGTGATTAAGATTTTTAAAGTGCTAATTAGATTCAAATTGGCATATATTCCATCATCTAGCTTTCCTATCCATCACATTGTCCCAAAACTTATAGAAAGACAACAAAAAAAAGACATAATATGTTTGTTACCAAAAAAAAGTCATAAAATTTATGATGTATAAGATCAAAGTCTTAGCTTCCTTTGGTTTTCATGACTTTGTTTTCAAAGTTGTACTTGAATCCACCACCTTCATATTTGCAAAACAATTCCCCAAAAAAATGGCTTTTTGGGGACAATGGACCATGAATAAACAACAAATTCGTATAAAAAACCAAGACATAAGACAAAAACTCAAGACTCAAAAAACCAACAAAGATCAAAAAAACATATTCGAGACTCACCAAGATCCAAAATAGAAAATGAAATGTTAGACTGACTAATAATAGACAAAATAGACAATTGACATGTAGACAAAATGCCTACCAAGAGTGGCAAAATAAAATTGACCATCCATGAAAAGCATAATTACAAATTTAACCAAGAAATGCAAAATCAGCCAACTAATTAGGAAAGGAAAAATCAACCAAAGAACTATGAAAAGCAGAATTCACCAACCAACCAAGAAAGGTCAAATTGAAAAAAATCTTACAAAACACAATAGCAACAATGGAAAAATAAAATAAAAGTCACATTTACCACAAATGTGTACATGGCAAGTAGCAATGACATAAATATAAGTCCCATCCAATGACTTACACATGACAAAATTAAAGGCAACAAAACCATGCCATCAAATGACTTGCACATTGACAATATAATGTAATTGAACTCAATAGAAAGCACATGGCAAAAAAAATAACAAAAGAAAATTAACCCGCATTCCTCAACCATGTTTGAAGACCATCAAGATTCTTCATAATCATCCCCATTTCATCATTGGATTATTGCCAAAAAGAAAAACAAAAAAATGTTTTCCAATGCAATTAGTTTTAGGGTTGAATGTTTAATATGCACTGCCAACAATTCACATGTGCCTCTCTACCTTAATTACAAACACAAACCCGCCATCAAAACATTTATAGAAACAAAATGCACATGAAATAAGAAAACAAGAAAAAAAAAATCAAATTGAATAGGAATACATACAAAAAATCATAAGTATAAATAAAGTTCTCTTCAAAAAGGCCTTTCTCTTCAATGAATTTATTGTTTTCTTCAATTATAATAGATTTTAAGGTAGGAAAGTCAATCATACTCATAGGTTTTTGGCCCCATCATAACCAACACAAACATCACTAGGTTTTTTTTTTATCACCAAAATGAGGTGTTCTAAATTTTCAATCCCCAATCATGACTACTAAAGGTTTGTGATGACACAAACAACATTAAAGATTCACTTTATCTCAATTTGTGACCCCACAATGTCAAACACCTCATGTCATGGACACAAAAATATGAAGATGAACAATGAAATGATAGATCTAAACTTAAATCCAAACAAAAAATATAGAAACCAAGAAAAAATTACAAGAGGCTTAAGACAAGAACATGAAATGTGCAAACAAAAGTTCAAACAAATATTTATTGTGACAAAACATGCAAACTCAAACACAAATTTGCCTTAGGATTGGCATTCTAGAAAATGAGTGTAGAACCTATTATCATCCATAATATATAGAGATTGCATTTTGGTATTCATGGGTTTTTTCTAACAAGATAACTTTTGAAGCAAATTGTGTCTTCATTGGAGTTTTGAGCATCCTCGTTGGTAGCCCTACAATGATATAAACATCTTTACATTCTTGCTTCCTTTTCCCTAATTTTTTTGTCCAAGTAATGGTCTTCGGCAATGATGTTTGAATAATCTTCAAACTAATTTTTGAAAAACCTTGACAAACTTTGGCATCATCAATGGCATATTAAACTACCGTTGACACTACATGTCACAAACGCCACTTTCACAAGGTGAATGGAATTCATTCATATGAATGTTTGTCCATGACTTATAACACATGTTTAATTCACTTTTTGTTAACTCATAGTTCATTTTTAATTAATTATTAGTTCATGTTTAATTAATTTTTAATTAACCTTCAATTGATTCATAATTAACTTTTAGTTCATTCTTGGTTAAGTCCTAGTTAATTTGTTTTTCACTTATAATTAAGAAGCCTTTTAAAAAGCTTCCTTGGTTGGTGGGCACATGCAAACCTCTATGGAAACTTTTTTGAACTAAATTCTTAAAGGGGTATAAATAAAAATAAGAACCCCCCATTACCTTTAGTTTGTTTAACATCAATTTGAGGTACGATCTTATTATATAGCCTTGTTTTGTTCCTTTTGTGCTTGTGTTTTCATATTTTATCAAAATAAAGATTTATTTGCATTTTTGTTTACATATTTCATGTTTTTGTTTTTAGCATCTTGTGATTTTGTCTAGGTTTTTATGTTATTTGCTTGAATTTAAATTGGGTATGTATTTTTGTCATTCATTTTCATAGTTCTCGTACATGTCCATAACCATCCTACAAATGGAATATGTAATTGAAGGGGAAAATAATAAATTACAAATTTCAAGGCATTGGTTAACACATTAAGATTCAATCCTTTGTCTTTGACATAAGCAATGACTTTATCAAGCAAACCAAATGAATGTAATCAATTTAATACTTGGTTTGCCATGGTTGCAATAGTTGTATTTTGTACTTCAAAAACTTTAACAATCAATGGATGAGCTGCCAAGAATTGTTAAAATTAATAACCATAACAAATGTGTTTCTGTTGTTGCATAACATCCAAAGATCAAAAGATGATGTACATGTAATGCAAGAAGCAAGAACTTTAACAACATATTTCTCCCTAGTTTTTGTCATAATATTTGGAAGATTTCATTCACTAACAAGATGGAAATTAATGTATCCATTTGCATTGATGAATAACTAAACGTTGTAGCCATGGATTTTCAACAAATGACCAAGGACGATAACTTTTTGCAACATACAACATTAAAACCTCCAAAAAATCTTGTTGTGGTTGACCATATTTGGAATAAAGTTTGTGTTTACAAAAAAAAAATTGTAAAAAGAAGGTTGGATAATTCTCTTTGCAACTTGTTTTTCATTTGTTTTTGCCATTACCCGCAACAAAAATAGTTCACATCTCCTATACAACTCCATTAGAAATGTTTTTTTTTAATGAGCTTGTGCCATGCTATTGTTACAGCTTATAAGCATTTTGTTATTCCCTTCGGACAAATTCCTAACATCAATGTGAAGAATAACATGATATGGATATGACAATGATCAATCAATCTATGTTTTGCATGTTTGCATGTCATTCTTTGTGTATGACAAGCACTATAGAATTGTGTATTAAACGAATGAAAGGTACCAAAATAATGTCTAAGTAAATGAAGTATGTCGGAAACAATTTTCACATAACTATATGTTTCAATGGGGTTGTTGATATGTATATATTTGTCTTGGAAATACAGTTTGTGGAAATACAAATTTGCAGCAGAATGGTGGATATGCAATATCATTAACATCTACAACAGTTATTTCTTCTAGTTGTTAAATTGTACAACTCAGTGCCTTGTTTTGTAAATGTGTCTATGCTTCCCATAGTATTAAGTTGCAAATGGGAAACCACCTTCATAACAAAGAGTTTTGAGTCATGCGTGCAATAATACACATTCTTTCCATGAGTGTGTGCAATTATCCTATTGGTACTGTTGATCTACCTAAAATGGTTAGTTTAGACAAAACTAGGTACAATTAAATCCAAATAGAAGGAACCCAAAATCCATAATAGGTTCTTGAGTATTTAGTCTATATGTAGCAAATTGTTCAATGTAGTAGATCCGAGATCATACATAGCTCCCTTAACAACAATAATCAAGGTGTGCCTATTGCCATATAATTTGTGGTTCGTGTGTTTTTTAACTAATTTCATTTGAGGTAACCTTAGATTAAATTACACCTTCACTTAGCATGGCCGACAAGATATATGCCATTTGATAAAAAAATTTGCAGTTGTGGATGGAACTTTGATTGGAATTTGTGGAAGAATATAGTTATTCACCTATCACTCAAATGACATGAATAATTTAAACTATTGTCAGATGATTCTACATTGGATTAACTTGTTTTGATTTTCAATTCACAAAAAATGATAAGACATCCCCAAAGATCCAGGATCATTGTTACATATGTGCAAAATCATGTGCAGAGGAGAGAGCAAAGTGTGAGAGTCAAGATCAATGGTTGAAAATTGAAAGAGGTCATGCATGCATATGTTCCAAACTATCTACTATGCCACACACTTGAGTTTGAACATAAATAATATAAGTGGATGCTTCAAAATATTGAAACTAGTCACATCTAACTACTATTGAAAGAAACAAAATTGAGGTGTAGTATATGAATCAATTGTATTAGAAGCAACTATTCAACTCATCTCAAACAATTGAAGCTAAATACCAATATGTGAGAGAGAAATTGGGAATTCAAGGTTACCCTTATTTTAGAGTTTGTAAAGTCCCTAAAATTAGTAGCCCGATTTCATCAAAATTGGGTATGAAATTTAAAAATGGGGAAATAATATAGGGTAAAAAATTGGGGATGAAACTCCTTTAATCTTTCAATCATAAGCTATTATAAACAAATATTAAATCAATTGGCTCTTTATTATCGGATATCAACTTCCTACCAAGTTACTTAAGTTACTTTTATCAAGTTCTAGTTACTTGAGATATTTGTGTTACATGCACATTTTTTTGGGACTATGAGATATGTTAAGTAAGTTAATTTAAATATCTTTAGTTGAATTTGGTGTGAAATATTTTAATGCATGAGATTATGGCCTTGTCCATGTCCTTTCTAAAGTAGGTAACATTTGTATGTGATGTTCAACTCTTATGTAGATAAGGCAAGAGCTCACATGTGGATCAAAGGTTTGTAGCAACATTTTTGTGATCCTAAGGTTGGATGGAAAGCTTGCAATAAAAATCAATGTTTTTATCATCTCTATACTCTTAGTGATTGGCTATTAATTTCCAATGTTTATGAATTCAATCTATTTCATTTTTTGTTATGAATAATTTGAAAATACTTCAACTTTGTTCACATGTAGATGCTAGTTTTGATTGTAAACTTTGCAAATCCAAGATATTTGAACCATAGGAGCTCCATAAAAAATGAACAAGGATTTCTTTTACACTAAAATAATAGTTGGGTTTGCAAACAATCATTCCATATTTCTATAACAAACTAATTATTTTTCAATATTATTTACTTAGTCACAATGCACATACATTAGGATAGATTTATCCTTAAGTAAATGAAAGCCCATCATAATTTCTCTTTCCTTTTCTTGACCTTTACCTTTCCATTCATGTTTTAAAACAATTTAACATAACATATTATATTACAAATAAAATACCATAAATAATTCAAAATATTTACAACTATTTTTTTCTCTGTCAGTACATCATCCATAACATTTTAATAATGATTTAACTAATCCAAGTAATCGTAGAATTTTTTGATTTTAAGTTTTCCTAAATCTACATCATAAACTTCATGGGTCATAATTTGACAATAATAGTCATGCAAAATTTGCTTTTCATAGGTTTGTATGTAATAAACATAGATGTCATTCATATATTTGTATTGTTTGAACATCGATATTGTGTGCATTGTTTAGACACAAATGTCATATGCTTGTTTGTATTGTTTATACACGAATGTTATGTGTCTATTTGTATTGTTTACACATGAAAGTTGTGCACACGGCTTTCATGTTTAACTAATGCATGACATTCGTGTGTAAACAATACAAACCCATGAAATAACAAATTTCACACAAATTTGGTGTTGTAACCTTAGCTTTGGGCTCACGACCAAGGTAAGGGTTTGTAATGGTGAGGCCGAGATTAAGCCCGGGAGTCACATTTCATGCTTTTAGGAGTGTAAAAGAGTGTGAAGGAATCAATCCTCACACTCCTAAGTGAACTCCCATTTTGGGAGTTGAAATCCCAATGGATTCCCGAATGTCAAAGGGTGATTGTAGGGGTCAAAACTCGTTGGATTGAAACGTTCATTATATCATTAGAAAGCCCTTGGAACTTAGATGTCAGAGATGGGCTTGCATCACCTATTTGGACACCTAAAACACAAGTTATGGCCAAAAGAAGGGCCGGGAGTTAGATTGACAATTTGATTCCCGACCATTAAAAGTCAGGAATCGCCCCAATTTCCTTGCGTGCAAGTGGCGTGTGACATACCATTGAAAAGCTTTCAATGAGGACTACAACTTTTCTTTAGACCTCATCTCAATCAGAGGTTTACACACAAAGTTATGGGGCCCCAAAGTTGCGAGAGTCCTAACTTTGGGAATTTCGAAACACTCCAGACAAAATGTCATTTGAATGTGGGATTTGTGGAGAGGCACAGAGTATATTATAAGGGGGAAGGTGATGGCTTCCCCCAAGTTTGGGCCATGGTTTACCCATGGCTCGTTTTAGCACCAAAAGTGTTCCAACTATGCGCTAACCAACTTGTTGTTTGGTTTGTGCTGGTCTGTGTGAGCGATTGAAGTGCTTCTCAATCTTCTTCGTTTCATCTCGAAGTTCTAGCACGCCCTTTTACCCTCGAAGTGCTGCGAGCCAGGGATCGTGCCCCAACTTCCTATTCTTCTGCTGTTTTCATTTTAGACTCAAATTTGAATTTCTTGAAGAGGTTGAGATTACATCATTTGGAACGAAATTATAAAGCTTATAAATTTGTGATGTATGAAATGCAAAAAAGGACAAGGTGTATTATACATAATGGCCATGCCATCAATTTAATATCAACAAATGATATTTATGATAAATTGGTCATAGCTAAAGGAAAAAACTTAAAAATCTATTTTAACATACATCATGTTGTAAAAAAAAATTGTGATTTTTTTTTCATTTTTTAACATTACATTAGTTATGAGGAACCCAAAAGGGATTTCACATTAAATGATGACATGTTATAAGAACCTATTTAAACATTTAAAATTTTTGTTACCAAACCAAAACCAATAAGGAAATGTTGCATCATGAATTTTAATTTTTTGTAAATCTAATGATTTTTTTGTCAAAAAAAAAAGTGATCAAATATCAAGGCAGGGTCAATAAATGGGTTTTGTTAGTTTTACAACTAGGTTAAAACCTTCCAAACTTGACTACTTAAGAATGAACATTCTACATCATCTTTCTCCTCTTGAGGTGACCAATTTTTCCATTTTATGTTGAATGGCTGTTGTTGTCATAGACCATAAATGTAGTACCACAGCAGGGCTTGATGAAACCTGGTTTTGAGAGTCATCCTTTCACAATGAAGATCTTGAACTGATGCACATCCCTAAACTAACACTCCAGTATTACAAAGCGGTGCAACTAGCCAATGAAGGGCTGTTTCTTTTGCACGGGCTTTATTGGTATAAGCAGAGGAAACAAGAATACAAGACCATCAAAGATCATATTTACTATACAACCTCAGTATTGCCAAAGTGGCATGAATAGCCACCAATTGACCTCAAAGAATTGAGTCATCTTCCTCTCCATGTGTGTATGAGAGACAAAAATATAATTGTAGTACACTATATGATATTAGCTACAAGAACACCACAACAACCCCACCATAAAAAAAATTGGCATCCATGAGAAATTAGTACTGTAATATAATCCTCACATTTTAACAGGTTTCCGCATAGTGGGTCAAACAATATACGTACAAGGAGAGGGACCCACCCAATGAGTCCAGTAGCAAATGAATGCGGATGACTATTGCCCTGAGCTATTATTTGTGATGACCTTACCACTGGGTGATGAATTCAGAAGTGTCCGGTCAGTGGGTCCAGCCCACAAGTCTCCCCCCCTCTCTTTTCTGCTCTTTGCTGCACCAGCAGTGTGTGTGCGTGGAAGGGGTGCATGCACAGTGAGTGGCATTGACCATTCTCCTTTCCTTCGCTGTTCAAGTTCTAGCAACATTGGATGCTCAACTTCACTCCAGTTCACATCTGGCAGTGATGCCACAAACTCAAACCGAAGAATCCATTGGACTGTTAACAAGGGAGTTGAGAAGGATGGAGGCCCATCCATGGGCACTGAGAAAACAAAATGCGTGTTTGTCATGTCACACACCACTTCGTAGTACTCTGACTGGACCTGTGAAAGTTAAAAGCCAACCTCAGCATTTTTTTCTCAAAAAATCTTTCTTTCTCCATTCAAAAAAAGAAAACTGGTAGACTTTTCTAGCCAACAGAAGCTGGATGTCAAAATTAGTAGTAGGTTGGCATCAACAGATGGGATTCAGTTTGGAAGAAAGAGCTAGAACTCATTACTTTACCTTAGTGATGGTTGACGAGTTTTTCCGGGAGGGATGAACTGATGACAGGTTCAAAACCTCCCGTGTCTCTAGCACTGCAGACACCTGCATCATTTAAAGGAAACATAAAACTACAGAGAAATCTACAAGTAGTAGGAGCACCACCTCAACCCTGACTACAGCCTGAAACCCATTGTCAAAACCAGAGCACCAATGTCAAGTTTTCATTTTTAAACAGATATGATGAGTCTTTATCAGGATATATGTCTTCTAAAAACTTCCCAGCATTCAGCAGATTTATGTCTACACACAGAGATACTTAATGCAAATCAGTAGAAGAGTTAGGCACCTCCAAGCACCGTCGTGGGCCCTCATCATGAAAGAACTGCAGTGTTCCAGCAACCTGAAACATGGCATGTGAGCCACTTTTCTGAGGTACAAATATACAACTTTTCATCATGAAGAACAGAAAACCTGAATGAAATTTTTCATTCTAAAGACAAATCTGCTTGTCATTTTTAAGTTGTAAATGGTGAAGATTGAGGCCATGTCATTTTCATATGAAAACCTTCCTCTAATCATCAAAAGTAGACTACTCTGAAAATATAGTGAGAGCTTAAACATGGTGTACACACCATATCCCCAAAGTAGTAAGTGGATGTGACATTCTTTGGGGAAAACCGCACCAAAACTTGGTCATCCATTTTAATGTTATAGGAACGGCCTCGATTGTAGGTGACTGCCACACACAAAGACGACCCATTGTTACATAAACCACTTTGTGAACTGGAAATACAGGAGCTGCCAAAAGCTCACATTCAGCAGCATATGAAATAACCCCAATCAGATATGTTTCCAAGCATCTAACAGTCATTGTACAGACATCAACCCTTCTCCACATTCAAGCAAATGAAAATAATCAATCGGTTGATGAGGGCACATTTGATGCCATTTTGACTCATCTGACACTTTCAATATTCAAAGGAGACAGAAGGATTTCTGCATGGACATGGCAGAGGATTACCAGCTGGTGACTGTGGTGAGCCAATGCCTACATCTTCTTCAGCTCGACCAACATAGGCACTTTCCATGCCATTCATGTGGTAACCATTCATTGTTGAGTGAAAGCTCTCACTTGCCAAGCTTCCAGAACCCCGCACTCTCTTCTCGGAAAAATCCCGACCATTTTGAAAACGTTGTGACTCTACTTCTACAAGTGTGAGAATAGACATCAGAGCAATGAAGTGAGAGGATGTTACTTGTTTGCACCTCCATAGCACCACAACCTCGTAGTAAGAAATGGAGTGAAAGATCCCTTCAACTTAAAACCAGAATTTACCAAATATGATTTGCCAGTTCAGTCAAAAAGGCAGCTGACTCTATAATAGCTCACTATTTAATCCAAAATGTACAAAGATGACCAAACATATTGCCATCATTCTTCACCATGTCAAACATGTGAAAGGATTTTTGAGACCTTGGTTAGAAGTCCCAATGTTGACATCATTGCAAAAGCCCACTTATCAGGGGAAGTATCCAAGATGATGGAGAAATATCAGCAGTGGAAACCATTTTACATGGACATAACCCTCAACACCTTATCACACAAAAAGGGTAAAGCATTGAGAAATTGAGATAAGAAGCAACGCACTTGAGCCAGAGTCAAAAGATAGTTGTGAAGAAGATGGCATGAACTCATCCGTTTTCTTCAAGTGTGGGGTTGGCAGTGCTGGTTCCATAGTGTCCTTCCCCAGGCTTTTAGGAGTAGCAGGCTGTGATGAGAAAGACAAAGCACGTTCAAATGCTGGCTCTAGAGACCCAGACTTTGTAGGGCTGGTCATGGTTGAACTCTCTGAATCATGACCACTCCCCCTGTTGTCTTCATATCCAAAGTTGAGGTCTGAAGCCCAAGCCTGTCATGCAGAGGAACTCTTGTTTAAACATCCAAAAGGTATAGTTAGCAGGGATAATCACTCCCACTCTCACTGCAAGAAACACAGAAGATAGATAATTACAATCCTCCAATTATTTTCAGTTAAGATTCAGAAGATGGGTTTTATAGCACGTTGTTCCATACAGTTTCTCTTATTGCTGCCACCTAAAAAGGAAAGCTTCTATTTTACATTCACAATTGGTTTACAGGAGCTGCTGCAGAAACTAAGAAACTCCATTTGTGTCTATTCAAACCAGTTTCCTCATGGGCCAGTGCTACGGACAGCCCTTATATGAAATTTCCTGCATGCTGTACAGGTTAGACTACTCACCCAACTGTATTCATCTCCTTTCTCTTTCCACTGAATCTCAATCTCTAGTGGGAATGGTGGAACAATGCCTGCATCAAGTCCCAACAAAAACAAAGCTATCAATGTTAATTCACAAACTAATACAAAAGTCAGTCTCCAAACCTTCACTTGTTGTCTAATGTACTGACCTACAAAAACAATGACAATCGTGTAAGCCATACTTTCTAAATTAATTCCTGGGGAACGTATTGAACACTCCACCAACTTCCAGTTTCAATTGATACAGGATCTATAAAGTCAGCATGTTTTGGACTAGGGAATTTTAAGCACCCACCATTGGATCCATAATGATCTCCAGCTTGAAGTTCTTCAGACACAAGGCCACTGCTGTTAGGCATTGTCCATACTGGAACTGACATTCGTACTTCCTGTAAGCCCAGAGGCACAAAAATCAAGCATTAACCTAGTGCCAATCCAACCAATTTAAGGAAAAATCTGTATGATCTTCACAAATGTGAGTTCCAACAATGTGAGCATTGGCAATGAGAAAAAAACTTTGTGCATCTGAGGAGATGCCCCTCAAAAAAGGGGATCATGAAAGCTAACAAAAGAGAAGAAAAAAGTGAAAAAGAATTGGACAGTGCTGTCCATAGCCTTATTGCCAACAGCCAACCGAAGGAGTTGAGAAAGAAAAGAGATACCACAGGCTCAAGTCCTGAGACAGAAGCTGAATGATGACCATTCCCATTCTCCACAACAGCAGGTGACCAGTGTAAAGTAGAGGAGAGATAATAAAGATAGCGAACAGCAGTGCCACGATAAGTTGGTGGCAAAATCTTGGGAAGCATCATCCGCACCATATCTGTTCTCCATTACCATAGTATGTCCATTAGCCTTGTGTCCCCCTTGTGCCTGAGGAAATAGACAGAAAGAGAGAAATGATAGCACAGAAGAGGTTAATATTGATTGCTGATGGGTTTTATCATGGGGAGCATACAGGTTTTGGAAGTGCCATGTCCTATGAGAACATTTGAAACAATTGATGTTGAGGATGACTCCAAGATTGTTCGCTCCCCTGCAAAATTCAAGCCATTTGTATAAGGATTTCATACCTTTTGCACAGTATTTCAAAATGCAGACCTGCTTCATGTCCCCCAAAACCTACTGTCCCATATACCTGTGGGATTACAGAGAAATCTCCACAGCAACACTTTGAAGGCAACACAACAAAGATAACAGTCATAACCTTGTGAGAGGTGCTCACAAAGTGTCAAACAGCCACGTTCATCATCAATAGCAATGATGAGCTGCTATGATGAGTGGCTGTAAATATGACCCACTGACTTCATCAGCTCCCAATGGAGGTGTGAATAATATGTGTACAATACTCCAGCCAAGATTCAGACAAACCATTATACAAAATCCGCACTCTGAGTTTCTGTCTTTCTCATTTCCTGAAGTGACAGGAAGTCTCAGTCATGCTGTTGGTTATTCTCCAATGCCATATATACAGGATTCAAGATGGCAGAGCTTTACACTGTTCAAATCATGAGGCTGTTCTTGATCATAAACCCCCAGCTTCCAAAACTCATGATTACTTGTAAGGTGACAAATGAGTATCCCAACAAAAAATCCTCGGACAGGATGATGAGAGAAGCAAAATCCCAGATGAATTACCAAGTGATCTTGCTTTTGTTCAAGCTGTGTGGAGCAGACCTAGACATGTCACCTTGCAGAATCAGAAACAAGATCTCTTCTCTTTCTCAAAGAAGTAAAGAGAAAAAAGCACATTGGATCCTCATCACCTTGGATCCTCAATCTCTTTCCTTGGAAAAGCCCTAATTTTGAGGTTCTTATGCTTCAGAATGCTGGAACCCAGTGAACTGAGTAGAAGAGAGAACTTTGATGATCTGCAGATTTGCACCACATTTCTGGTAGAAGCAGACCTGGAAAGCAATCAACAAAAGTGCTGGTGGACACCAAACCCTAATTTCTATGAAAATCCAAATACCCAAAAGGATAGTGAGGGAAAAAAGGTAGATCTTAAAGCTCTACTCTCTAGCAACAAGTCTCCTGTACACCCAGTCTCAGATCTTCCTGATCTTTGGCTTCAAAAGTGATTTCATGCAAAAGAATAAAGAGAATCAAGCTTGTAAAAGCTCTGATTGTTGCAGAATCTCAGATTTACGAATCATCTGCTTTGAAAACAACCTTATGCAAAAGAAGAACGAGAATCAAGCTTGTAATAGCTTTGATTGTTGCAGCATCTCACATTTTACCAATCTTTGGCTTTAAAAGCAATCTCATGCAAAGAAGAAAGAGAAGCAGGCTGCTAAAAGCCCAAATCGTTGCAGCATTGTCACCCACATGTCGAGAGAGAAGACGAAAGAAAAATCCAAAACATTGAAGCTCAGGCACAGATATTCTAGAGTTACTGTCTTCCATATCCCCAGTCGCAATAGAATCTGATGTAAGAGAACAGAGAAGATCGTCCTTGAGGCTTTGCCTGCTGAGGCTTTACCTCATATCTGACATTGTAGCGAGAATGAGAGAGAGACACACACACACGAGAGTAGGCAGACAGAGAGAAAAAGAGATCCTCACCTCTACGTTGCTTTGACCCGGAGGTTGGCTTAGGAGTGACCAGCCATTGAGGATCCAGTTTCTCGATACCCCTAACCTCGACAGACAAATCCTCCATCAATACAGCATCTGCAACGCTCGCTCTGGGAGTGCGACGAGCGGAGGAGTAGGAAGGGTTCTCATTAGCCACCTCGATAGTCGCCACCACCATATCGCCCGGCCTGTATCCCTTTCTGTCCAAGCTCAAACGCACCGATGGCATGGTAATCCCTGACTTGTTGGATCCAGGCGGGGAGCCACGCCGTGGCGAAGAACTGGCAGCAGGAGTGTCCATCCCCTCCGCCACCGATTGCGCCTTTACCCGTCTCATAAACGAGAATCCTTCCGTCCTGGACCACATTGCCTCCAACTCCCACGACCGAATGGCTTCTTCTCCTTGTCCTTCTCCCTTCTGTTTCGCCCTTTTTTCTACTTACGCTGTTATGCTCCACTACTCCTCCTTCAAGGACTTCTACTGATGGTGGCAAGCGGAGATGACAGTGGCAGTGTGTGATCTCTCTACATTGCCTCGACAGATGATGGGGGATTCGTGATCCCAGAGAGGAGAAATGCCGCGGGGAAGGGTGTGCGATCGATCTGCGCAATGGAGTACACAGAGTAGGGTAACCTCCAACAACAGCGGCGACAACGATGACGACGAGGAACCACGCCTCGGGAACGACGAAGTACACAGAGAGGAGGGTAGCATCCAAACAACAGCGACGACAACAAGAACGACGACGAACGATGCCTCCGGAAATGACGAAGTACACAGATAGTACGGTAGCATCCAATCACAGCGACGATAACGAGGACGAACGATGACTCGGGAACGACGAAGTAGACAAAGAGTAGTGTTAGCATCTAACAGCAGCGACGACAACGAGGACGAACGATGTGTCGGGAACGCCATCAAGTGTAGGGTTAGCATCCAACAACAGCGACGACAACGAGGACGACGACGAACCACGCATCAGGAACGACGATCATATGTCGTCGGAGACGCCGTCGGGAACCCTTTGCCCAGTCAGGTGTGAACTGTGAACGGCACGGGGAGCGTGATGAACAAGGAAGCAACTCCCTCGTCAAAAGGACTTCGCACAATCGTTTGGAAGGTTTGTGTGATGATGAAATGTTGCTCGTGGTTTGTTGGCCGTGCCTTGCTAGGCAAGGATATTGTGTTTAGCTTCATTATAGAGTGTAGTAGCTTCAGGGATTTTGGCCCCTAGGTAATAATAGGTCTATTTTTATATGAGGATTTTTGAAAAGATGATATTTTGGCTTGTGTTGAAACTTGAGATTAGTTCTAGAGTTATAATAATATCTTGAAGGATTTTGGTTTCTTTTTAGACGATTTTTGGAAGATTATATTTTTGCATGGTGAAGTATCTGATGCAGTCTTTATTTGGTCACACATTGAGAAAGGAATGTTCACTGGTTGTTATTGTGAACTCTGAATTCATTTTCGGGGAACTTCATGGAATATTTCCCATTTTCAGTGTTGCTGGTTTGAAGATTGCACTTGCCAGAAGGGGTGGAGCCATTATGTGATGAGTTGCTCGTTTCTTCCATCATCAGATGATTTTGAACATCAGAGTCAAAGACAATGGAATCAGGTTTGGCTTTTCTCCTCTCTCTCTCTCTCTCTCTCAATCTTTGGTTGATCTATTGTTGGTGGTGGATTTCCTTTTCCTTTTCTTGGATTCTTTTGAGCATCAAGGCTGACAAGGGCACTAGAATATTGAGTTCTCTTTCTTTTGGAGATGCTAGAAATCAAATTATATAGATCATAATCTTGCACATCAATCTTGTTCATGTAGAGTGAAAAGGATGTGATTACAACTTTAAAATCCCAAATATCATTCATCATCTTGCAATGGTATAAATTGAAACATTGTAAGATTTCTTGACCAATGAAATTAAATGACCTTCAAAAATGTCAAATTAAGTAGTCTTGAAACACTTTTTGGAAACTAGAAGGACTTTGTTTATTATCTTTAATACTAATATATTGAAATAGCAATTTCATAAAGGATTGAAAAAAGTTACCATTGTAATTAAATGAGAACTAAAAATGAGTTAGGCCCAACCATCCTTAAAGACTGTTGTATCAAAAAAATTGCACACTTTGCAAAAACTTAGAATTCCATAATCATAAAAATAAAACTAGAATAAACATATGGCAAATTATCACTCGAGGAATGCTTGACCATGACCAAATCAAAGTTCCTCTCTTAGAAGATAACAAGGCATGCCAAACTAGACAACATAACATGAAGGAGAAAACAATGCTTTATAAGATAGCAATGCATGCCAAACTAGACAACACAACATGAAGAAAAAAAGCAATGAAAGCATACTTGTAAAAACAAGGCAATAGATTGGAACATCACCATGGGATCAATGCCACAATTTCATTATATGTAAGATCTTTAAATGGTGCAAACATTGAGGAGGTGCATTTTGGAAACCCTAATTTTGGAACTTAAATTTTTAACATGTTTTGAACAAGTATGATTAGAAGAAAAACCAGAATTTGTGATTAGTATGATTATTGTTTAGTCATAAATGATATTTTGTAACTATTTTCACATTAATTGCCTAAAATAAGTTGCAAGCATCAATCAATCATAGATGATATGATGTTAATGATGACATCATCAATTTTTGGATGAAAAATGTGATCAATGAATAGAAAGGACCTTTATTCAAATCATATAAATACTTATGTGGCACAAATTTTTTATTATAGTTGTAATTATTTTGATAATCTATCAAAATTTGTCCCATGACAATCTATGAAATAAGTAGGTAGTCCTAAGTAGGTAAGTTAGACCATGTGGCACTTATGATAAATTAAATCACATGGCACCTAGCTTAGGTCATGCCATGTGGCACCTAAAATAAATTAGGTCACATGACAACTAGGTTAGGTCATGCCACATAATGCTTCAAATAGACTAGGCCCCATGACACTTAGGCTAGGTCATGCCACATAAAACCTAGGCTAAATTATGCCATGTGACATTCAAAATAAGTTATGTCACTTGGCACATAGACTAAATTTATGCCATGTTTACCTAAGGTAGCCTAAAGCTCTAATAGATTATGTGACACGTAGGTTAAATCCTATTTCATTTTTTATTTAACCTTCATTATAAGAAATTGTGTCTGTCGAAACCACACTACCATATAACTCAAGCTCAAACAACAACTCATATACCACTATTGTGCAACTATCCTTTTAATATTATAATTACTATGCAATTATCCCCTTGGAAATATAGGGAATTAATAAATAAATTGTCATGTCAAAAAATTAGTTAATTATATTATAGTTGTAAGTGAGTTGAAAATGGGTCTTCTATACAATAATCTATACACATCATACATACATTCATAATCAACCATGTTTGATTTTTTGAGGAGTTGAACTATAGTTGCATGTGATAACTATTTTAAAATTATTGTGAATGTGCTTCTAACATAACAATTATGTTATAAGTAATGTATGATGTACATACATGTGATCATGCCACATGTTTGCATTTCCACCGCCCCTTATGGGATACATTTACAATTATTTTTTTACTATGATTCCCATTGATAAATCTAGTAGGACCACTAGTGCACCATTATTGAACTACTATTGTTCAATTATGTTGTGATTATTGTGCAACAACTTATAACTTAATAGGGATACAAATTCATACGTAATATTTTATAAACAATTATTGTTTCAATAGTTTGATTATTAAATATTAACTACACGTAATACATATTAAGTGGTAAAAATCTCTACACTAGTTAATACCTTATGCCTCCTAGTAATTAATAATTACTCGTGGTAAACTTATCGTTCTTTATCCAAGGGGTGAAATTAGTAAGACTAAATAATTCATGTTAGTGAGTGGTTGGGGGTAATCTACCTAATCATTTAGGAAATTTTTAAGAAGAGATTAGGATAAAGGCCCTATTTTCATGGGGTCAATGTGAGCCTTGTGTGACTTTGTGGAGAAGGAAGATTATAAGAGGTTTTGGAGAACTTTTAAAACATTCAATACCTTGGTAGTCAGTTGTTGGGAATGGAGGACTATTTTGGAGAATGTGTATTGTAACATTAGAAAGGAAAGAATAATGACGAAATGTATTTGTATTTGTGTAGGGATTTAATGGAAAATGGTTAAGGAACTTTTACTTGTCATGTGTGCATTCATTCGATTAAGAGGTGTGGGAAATATAATAGTTTAAGAATATACAATGTATGTTACCCTTTCCATGGTAGTGTTGAATTTCTTATAGAATAGAGAGTAAGAAGGCATACCATGTGGTAGCTTCTAGAGTAGTAAGCTACTAGTTACCATAGGAAGGTAGTAGCCAATATGTAGCAATAGGAAGAAGGGGCAACATTTGAAGGTATGTTTACAAACTAAGGGGGATTGTTGCAAATGGTAGGTAATAACCATGAGTGGGTGCAACTTGTTACACATGGTAGGTAGCATTAAGGAGGCATTTCAGGGTGTTATACATGGTAAACATGGTTACCAAAGGGTCTACAAGCACTTTAAGGTGGGATAGTAGCTATGGGAGGCCTATAGATTCATTAAGGTAACATCTAAGGATTTTGAAGGTAATGTAGAGCTATGGAAAGTAGCTATTGTTTAATTATATTCATTTCCCATGTTGCCTTTCTATATTTCCTTCTCGTGACACCTCTGGAATAACTTATAGATAAGATAATAGATCTTTTTTAAATAGCAAACTTTACCTTCTTCTTTTTTGTTCTTTGTCTTACTTCGTATTTATTATTTCAGTAGTTGTAATAAAGTAAGTTAGTGAAGGTGGTTTCTTTCTTTTGAGTAATATAAGGGTTTAACTATTAATTTAGACAATTAATTCATTGGTTAATTTATTCAAATAATCAATCCAAATAATTAATTATCAGATATGTACTTCAATATATATTTTTGATAATTATTTCAGATAAAATCAGATAATTAATTTTGATAATTAATTATCTGAATTAATTCATTTAAGTAATTATTCCAAATAATAAAATATTAATTCAAATATATAAGTATTAAATAATTATTAATTTAGTTGTATAACTTACGTAATGAAAACAAACATGAAGTATGTGGGAATTCTTTTTGGTAGTCACAACTCAATTTGGAACTAAAAAATAACTAAAGGATTTAACCCATATTTTTTTTAAAAAATCCCATGTCACAAACTATATAAAAAAGGTGTTTTCTCTTATGTTTTCAAATTAAAATACACTTGTAATTTTGATAAGAGCTTATAAATGTTTAACCCTAAAATAAAAACATAAAATTAAAAAAAATAAATTTAGATGATTATTTTTGAATTCATTTAATCTTGTATTTTTTTATCCACATAAATAAATAAGTTGAATTTTTCTACCTACCTATGTAAGTAGGTAGGTAAATAGGTAAGTAGGTATGTAATGTAGATATATAGGTCTTAGGACCTACCAATCTACCTATTTATAGCTATGTATCAACCTATCTAGCTATATATATAATATTTTTTTGAAAAAAAAAAAAAAA
>Ga0209611_10005938_pt1 | contig 20257 bp, 21 predicted proteins | sample S1TSphgellanicum_3_FD_187693 | JGI IMG/M metagenome (GOLD analysis project Ga0209611, IMG submission 187693) | Host-associated microbial communities from peat moss isolated from Minnesota, USA - S1T2_Fc - Sphagnum magellanicum MG (SPAdes) (version 2) | ecosystem: Host-associated > Plants > Peat...
CAAGGTTTCCTATCTTTTCATAAAGACATCATGTGCAAACCCAAATGTCATAAAATTGTGTGTTCACAAGTAACTAAATGTTAGGTTACCTAAAATCTTTATCATGTTGTAGTGGATGCCATGTGACCATACCAATCTATATAGTGGTAATGCACATAAAGCTCAAAACATGTGCTCTAGAATAATGGTGATAAAGTATAAGAATACACCTTTCAAACCACATAAAAGAAATTAACATGTTATGGAGAATATCAGATGGTTGCCCATCAAAAATAAATGACCTATTATTAATAATACTACCATCTATGCTTTCAAGAATGCCTCCAAAGATAATGTGAGCCCATGTGAAATCATAATTTATTATATCACTATCCCAACTTTGACAAACAACCCTAGATGTATCACAAGCAAATTAAACACCTTCACAATCCATGATGTAATGATGAGGGCATTCAAATGATCAATTATTATACAATTTTTTTTTTTGCAAACATACCCATCTTGGCCAACTAAGAAGCTACTAGTTGACCTCCATTCAAAACTAATCATAAAAGGACTACTACCTTCTTTAAACAAGAATTATGCCACAATTCTTTAATGATGGGTTTCATATGATCTTTAGAAAAACCACATGTGTATATATTTCGTCATCCAAGCAATAGGTTCATTGTTAACATCTTTGAAGCCTACCTTGTAACCTTTTTTGGCATAACATCCAAAGAAGGAAGTAATAAAACCTAGTTGAAAATCAACTTCCCGATCCCATTCCTCTAGATCCCATTGTATGTTTTCCATAAACCCATTTCTAAAAATAAAAAATCTCCCTCTCCCATCAACATCTCTTCACCTTGTAAGGTCACAAAGCAACTAGACTTCTTGGGTCAAAATATAGTTTTTACATGTTTTAGACTAGTAAAACAACTCTTATTGGAGGAACCCATGTTGAAGACACTAATTTAGTTTCTAAGCATTTTTTGAATTTTTTTATTTCCATTGAACCCTCCTACATTTTGAAAATTCTATACACCCATTTGAGTTGTTGGTTATCTAGAATTGTTCCATCACTATCCCATTTTCCAATCTTAAAAGATATTTTCAAAATACCAAGGTTCCACAATAAATAATTCAAAATCTCATCTTTAATTATTTAAACATGATTATACCATACACATTCTACCCTCCTTCAAGGACTTCCATTTTTGCTTCATTGTATCACCCCAATGTTTTTATTCTAGTACAACCAACCATTGCCAATTGCCTAATCCCAATGGTATCAAGCAACCCAATAGGATTTATGCTAGTTAGACTAGGGTTGACAAACAAAGGTTAGAATATAGTTTTTACATGCTTCCAAACCAACCAAATCTTGCTTACTTAAACTCCTTATCTTGCTCTAGGCATCCAAAATAATGTTCTAGAATTCAACTTAAAATAGCCATAAATAATCTACAAACATACATTGCCATATTTTACCCCCATTTTCATATTCTCATGTTGCTAATCTAATGATAAGCCTTGTAGGAGGACATTTCATGTGTAATGAACTAATGATACAATGAACTCATATGTTAGTTTGATCCTGAAAGAGTTCACCAAGGAAAACTTATGTGTATTTCACGAGTGATTTCAATAAGGCAATCAAATTTTTTGGGCACATGTGATGAACTCCCCCCAATTGAGTGTAGGCGACATAAAGATCAAGCTTTATGTATCAACTCATGATTTTTGCTATTGGGATCAACCTAGCTTTCCTTTGAAATTCTTGTTTATTTTCAAAGTTCTTCACATTCACATTTTGAACATTATAAAGCTTCATCTTTACTTGAAAGTCAAAATTAGGCTTCAAATACTTAACTTGATCATTGCGGGTGCCATATTAGGATACATGCATTAGTTCCAAGTCAAAAGTTGTTTTTGGTAACTAAAATTTCTAGTCCAACCTTGGGCAACCTTGAATGAACTCAATCTAGCTTATCTCAACACCCCTCTGCTTGATTTTGGCTGAATTTTTTGAATTTTTTTTTCAAGTATGTAAATTTTGAATCCAATATGGTTTTAATGATTAGATTTGTAATCCCATTCATAGATGAATAAATTGAAGTAAATTTCTAACCATGGTTTCAAAAAAAGGTAAATCTAATGTAGGTTTAATGCTTAAGGATGAAGGCATTCCTGAAATAAGGGCTCATTTGAGGTGGAGCTGAGGGACCTTTGTTTTTAGTGGACCTTGGTTTGAGGGCATTACACTACACAAAGAAGATCGGCCTTGTTTTTACCCAATTTCTCCATTTATTTTAATAAATTTTCTAGTTGACAAAAGGTGAAAGTCTATATGAAAAAGTGGAGTAGTTTTTAATTTTCTTTCTTTTAGTTCATGTACTTATGGAAAGATAGCAAGGTGAAGGATAGTGTGTAAAAGAAGCATCTTTGGCTCCTAGACTTAAGAATGGAAAACTAGGTGAAGGACAATTCATAAAAGCATGAGTGAAGTGCAAGCAAAATTACAAATTTGTAATTCCCACCTCAACTTGATCAATAGGAGTCAAGAAAAACAAACTTTCTCTCACACACTTTGGGAGTGCAATTTTGTTTTATAAAGCTCACCCTTTTTAATGCTAAAAAAAGGGACGAGCTCTTTACAACATAAAAGGCCTTAAAGTATCTCGACCTCACGACAATAACTTGCATCTCTACACTAAATTAACTTAGCTTTTAATATTCACATGTCCCCCACTCATAAACATGAGAAAAATTCATTTTTAAAATTGAGAGACTATTTTAAGTCTCCACACCTAGGCCAATCACGAAAACTCAAATATTTCACCATGCAAAAATATAATCTTTGAAAAATCCTCCAAAAGAAAACCCAAAATCCTTCAAAATATTACAACTCTGTAACTAATCTCAAGTTTCAACACAAGCCAAAAATATCATCTTTCAAAAATCCTCATATAAAAATATACCTATGACCTAGGGGCCTATAAAAATCCCTTAAGCTACTATATTCTATAATGAATCTAAACACAATATCCTTCCCTTGGTAGTTGGTAGGCAAGGCTAATAAACAATTCCATTTAAAGGTGTTCCTCAAGGTCACAATATTCTAATTGTACTTAGGGTGACTTTAGACGAAGGTCCAAGGTCCAGGGACCAATGAATTCAAGCAATCTTATTGGTTGAAAGCATTAAATTGATCCCAAGGCCTTTAGATGAGAGGGTCCAAGACCAAAAAGTGGCAAATTGAGGCTAAACCTACATAGCACCTCTTTTGGAGGGAAAATCAGTTTGGTTTGGACCAAAAAACACAGTACTAAAAGGAGAGCTCCTGATATGGAGAACCGAGAATCAGGCTAGGGACCAAGGTATAGTCCAACTCAAGGATTCAATTTGCTTCAAATCAGTCCAAATTGGTTCCTAGGAAATTGGACCCTGGACGCTCGTCTAAAGTGACTATGGTAAAATTGGCTCATCATTGATCGCCTGCCTATGATTGAACACTCATTCGTATTTTCATCATATGTGCTTCATTTTGAGTGACTTAAAATGTCATAGGAGTGCTACCCCAAGCTCTGGAAATCATCTTTGAAATGCAAAGGAAAAAGAGTGATAAAAGAATAACAAAGAAAAAAAAAAAAGCTTTCCAACTTACAAAAAGCTTTTTTTTTTTTCTTCTCTTTTAACCCTTCTTACTTTTGAACTTCATAACTTTCTTATTTCTTATTCATTTTAAACAATTTAAAATGCTATAGGATCATCATTTGAAGTTCTACAAATCATTAGAACAACATACAAGGAATTTTTTGGGTGTTCGAGAACTGGTCTTTATAACACTTGGTTGTTTGTTTTTCAAAATTCTTGAACCCCCTCTACTTTGGGGTGCGGTAACTTTCTCAATTCTATTTCATTTTAAACAATTTTTAGTATGTCGAATGCACCAATAGGAGTTTAAGTTTCAGTTGGCCACCAAAAACAATGAAGCCATGCCTTGGATCCGGCCTGCCATGAGCGCTTAAATGTTCGATCATTGATCGATTTACCCTATAAGGTTTTGGTTTTGCTTGAATGAATAAAAAATAGTGTCCAAGGGGATTTTCAAAAGATTTTATTTTTCTTGTTTTGGAATGTAATGACTGTGTGAAATATTAGCACAAACAAAATTCTTATAGTTCAAAATAACAAAGTCAAGAACATATTAATGAATTTTCATGAAACTTGACTAAAATGATGTTGTGAATATATTTGGGGGGGGGGGGGAAGAAACATTGTCTAGGGGATATTGGACATTATGTTTTAAAATGAAAACTTTAAAAATGTTTCATTCCAAATTGGGGTCAATTAACATTATTTAAAAAGATGATAATAAGTACATTATTTGAGTATTATTACTCACTAATTTACATACAACCAAAAAAAAAACCCCTAAAATATTAAAAAATGCAAAAAGATGTCATTTTTTTTGTCCATTAAGGGTCATCATCTCTCATTGTATTTGGTACAAAAAATATATAAATCATCTTTTTTATTATTATTATGGATAAGTATGTAATAGTTATATTAATATTGTTTATCAATGGTTACATAGAAAAATCATCACGATTTTGATAAAAATTCAATTATTTTTTATATTTCAAAATATTTAAAATACATGTGAATTTTTTTTTTATCCACTCAAGCAAAACCGATGCCCGATAGGGCTCAACAAGAATGCACACACAAAGCACATTACAAATTGGTGGATCCAATGAAAACTAGAATGTGGTGGTTATATTCAACTATTCTAGTGGCCAAGGATAAGGCTGTGAAATTAACCATTAGGGTTTAGGGTGCACCCAATTTATTTAATTTTTAAATTATTATAATTACTATATTGGTTTTTTTTATAAAAAAGGAGCCACTTTGATTGACCTATCACAATTTTTTAATATAAAATATTGGGTATTCCACCCCAAAAAAACCACAAATGTGCTTCCCTTTGGCCCCTCTTTATAACCTAGCTAAAAATTATAACACAACTTAGCCCAAAATATATCATCTTTCAAAAATCCTCATATAAAAATAGACCTATTAATATTATTTACCTTTAGTACCTTGGCCAATTGGACACTAATAATGTTATTTTGCAGAAATGTTGAAATTTTTCAAAATTTTTAAATTTTTTTCCAAATCAAAAAATAAATATTGTGAAGGAAAATAGTTGGATAAGTTGAGAATATTTCCATTTGTTGAAAATGAATGTTTCAAAATTAATTAATTAATTATGTACTATGGGTATTATTACATAGGGGCCTATAAAAATCCCTTAAGCTACTATTACTCTATAATGAATCTAAATACAATATCCTTTTTTTGCCTTGGTGGGCAAAGGTCAAAACCTTAAACCCTAAACCCTAGTCAAAATAGGTACCCCACTCTGACACCCATTGTTTTCCAAAATCAATAAAGCGCAAACAAATGGATAAGTTCATAGGTACTAACTAGTAAGTTGACTTCTTTAAAAAACTTGGTTACTTTGGGATTCGAACCCAAAACCAGTTGAGCCACAAAAAGTGATGGATGTCTATCCTCCAAGTTCCACACCAGTCTTTTTTTTTTTTGGTTTTTTCCCACTTTTGTAATCCAGCCATTTAGTGGCGAGCATCATCCACAGACAGATAGATTTCCAACTTAATTGGCGACACTTTTTGTACAGGAGATTAAAACAGTAGCCAGATTAAAACTGTGGCCACACCCTCCTCCCCCCGCCCCCCGGATAATTTTTTTTTTTTGAGAGAAATTTGGCGACTGTTGTATGGATGGGGGGGAAAAGAGAGACAGAGAGAGAAGTTTTGCCAAATTTTGGAATTAGTTTCGCCGCTTTTTGGCGATTTTTTAGCTCCCCAAAATTGCGGGTTCAGAATCCCAACCAGTGAAGCTAATAGCCCCTTTTGACGCTCTCTCAAGACCTTGTGCAAGAAACCCGGCTATGGCGTTCGCGCACTCGGCGCTCTGTTGATTTTGTTGTTGTTGTTGTTGTTTATTGCTTGCGCGCGCAATAGAAGAGGGAGGAGATGCAACAGAGGGAGTATGGATTTGTGAACGAGTGTCCAGAGAGGGAATTCCTTTTTTTTCAAGGAAATTGAGTGACTGTGCACCCTGCTGCTGCGTATGAGCCGATTTCGGGGAATTGATCAGAGCGCGGAGGAGGCGAGAAGAAAGCAGCCAAGGTGTGCGAGAGAGAGAGAGAGAGAGAGAGAGAGAGAGAGAGAGAGAGAGAGAGAGAGAGGAGAACTTGAAGGAGTTTCGGAAGAGACTCAGAGATTTTCTTTTTGATCAGATGTGTAAAGAGCTCTAGGATTTGAAATTTGTCTTGCTGTTGATAGTCGAGGTTTTGCAGAATTTCGGAGATGAAATTATTGATAGTAGGACAAGGAAGGAAGGAATTGGATGCGGGAGAGAACAGGGAGCACAGAGACATACGGACAGACAGAGACAGAGAGAAAGCTTAGCCCGCTTCGCTCTTCGTCTTTACGATACTAGGGATCAAGAACCTGATGAGCAGCAGGTGAGAGTGTGGATTTGTGGTCGCCATCTTTTGCAACGAGGTATGAGGAATCGAGCCGTCGTCGGTGATGCCAAATATTGTTCATGTGCTTTGCGGCGCTCCTCCTCCTCTTTTGTATGATTGCATTTCATCGCGCAAGTGTCTTTGGCAGCAAAAGACGTATGCCAATTGCCTTGTACGTAACCTTCCTCTCTCTCGAAGCTCATGGAGGATTTCTACTTTTTCAGCTGCTCATGAAGCCTGGAAAAGAGCTGAAGACACGATCCTTCAAGCTTCTCAAGAACTGGCCAAGATGATGTTTTACTTTCTTCAGAATTGGTTTTGAATCGACAGATTTTTGCAATTCTCGATGCAGATAGGTTTCTATCATTTCAGGGTTATCACCAGCTAGCCCTTCCTCGATGCCAAGGGTTTCACGTATCAAGCACGTCAATCCTCCTTTAGGGATCATGACTTACTGTGTGGCAATTCACAATGGATTAGTTTCAAGCATAGGAGGAGGATCAGCACAACCTTTGCTTCAACGCAACTTGTAGGAGGACTGTTGTTGTTGTTCCAAGTGCATCATGATCTGTGAGACTTGTTCTTCAAGAAAACAGGCAAATGAAAGACCCAGGCAAACTGTGTTGTTGCTGCAAGTGCATCATAATCTGTGAGACTTGCCTTGGCAAATTTTCATGACAGGGGATTGATTATTTGACAAGTCTTCATCATCCAGGTCTGGGGGGCCCTGCAGCAGCAAATATGTCAACAATGTTTAACAGGAATAGTCGCAAAGGGCAGCAACTAGGAGGAGAAAGGCATGATGGGCCAAACTGGGTTCTGATTGCTGGGGGAGCTGTTGTCACTGTTATAAGCTTTGTCATTGGAAGGAGGGAGAGCATCATATCTAAAGGAGGGGGACTGGAGAAGAGGAAGGACAGTCCATACCGCATGCCAAAGGCAGACAGTAAAAAAGGTGAGTTTTTGTTGTCACCCAAAAGCTGCACATGGGTCTCATAGTCAATTTATTTCCTCTATGCCTGCTTGAAGGACACAGCAACTGCAGACACTTATGGACTTGAGAATCTTGGATAAAATGACAGATGTGGTCCAAAATGAAGAACATATTTTTTCAGTCTTTCATAACTGAACATGGCAATTGTGAATTCATGACCATTCTGAGAGCTCAAGTAGTGGTATTTTATTTCTTTTCCATTGGGTGGCTGCCTTTGAGTGAGTAGTTTTTGTTCCTGATCCAGAAACTTTTAAGTTAGTTTCTTGAAGTCACGAATACTATGATATGTTGTGATCTGTCTTTTGTGGTTGGGTCTCTAACCTCTTTCTTGTTATTCTTTTGATGCAGGCATTGCATACATAGCAACAGAAGGGGAGAAAAGAATACAAACAAAATACAATGGTCATCAATCAGATAGTCATGTGGATGGAGCAAGCTCTCCTCTCACTTCACATTTCCAAATTCATAGGACCAAGTCTTGTAAACAAGATGTGCATTCTACTTCCCTTCCTTCCTCTCCCAAGCCTTTTATGGTGTCCTTGACGACCCCCCCATGCACTGATGAAGATCTACAGTACAGCTCTCCTTCTCCAGTGCCATTGCAGAGAGTGGTCTCAGAAAAGTGTGAAGTAGTTGTAGTACACAGGCTACAGCAACAACTCAAGAGGCGGGATGGAATGATCTTCGACTTGCAAGCACAGATTATTGATCAAGGTCACACTGTGGCAGCACATAAGGCACAAATTGCAAACTTGGAAGCACAACTTGAGGAAAAGAGCAAGATTTTGTTTCATTCAACACAGGAGGTAGAGCAATTGCAAAGGGCATTGGCTGATCAGTCTGTTAGGTGTGATGCCTGCTCAAAGGACTGCAGTGGGTTTGATGAAAGAGAGGTAAAATTGAAAAGCAACAACATCACGTAGGGATGTTGGATGGAAGATCTGAAACCTGTGCACCTTACTGTGTAGGCACTTTCTGTTTGTAAATTTGGATGATCAGCATAGCATCTGGCACCAATAATGATGTAAGTCTGGGTTGTTATGTGGGGAGCAGGTTGTGAAATCATTGAATATGGAGGTAGAAATGTTGGCAGGAGAAGTCAAACAGTTGGAAATTGACAAGAGAGAATTGGCAGGCGAAGTTGCTCACTTGGAATGCAAGAAGAGAGAAAGAGAGCTTGTGGCCCAAGTTATGTCACAGGAGCATGAGACCCTGGTCCAGAGGATCTTCAAGCTGGAGACTGAGTTGGAGGAAGTGAGGAAATCTGCCCTTGAGAAAGATCACCTATTTGAAGTGCATGAGCAAGATCAAATGGAAAAGACTAAGAGTTGCTTTGATCACAAGCACAAGCTGGAACCACAAGTTCTCTTATTCCTTCTCAATATGCTAAATTGCAAGTGGCATCTTGAAGTCAAAGAAAATCCATTCAATGCACAATCTTGTGCTCTGAGTCAAACTGTGTAATAGCATACATCAGTTTGTTGATCTCACATGGAACCTGGGTTTGACTGGCAGAAAAAGAAGCTGGAGGAAAAGCTGCACAGGCAGGATAGAAAACTTGTGGATGCTGACAATACAAACTCTGGAGGGCAGTGGGGTGGAAAAAATGAGCCACATAGTAGCAGGAAAAGTCGTGCAAAGGCATTAACCAGTCGTACAGGCATGGTCAATAGTCCTACCCGCCACACAAGGTATGTGTCTGCACTTCTTTTGTGCACTCAATATGGATTGAAGAGGTCAGATGACAAAAACCATACTGTAAGAACATGCCCAATGGCAGCAGTAAAATGCCCCCCTGTACAGTACTTTTTGGATGAAGATTTGCAGAAAAACACTCTGAAACTGGTTGGGGCCTGGAAAAGTGCACATGTTACCAGGGCCCTCCCAGAGTGCCAGTAGCAGGAAATGACTTTCTCATTGGCCAACTACAGTGATTGGCCCAGGTGGTGGGAGTTAAATAGTCTCTCACTTTCTACAGTCGATCTTTTCAGGGTCATGGGTGAGGATGGGGGAGAAATCTGCACACTGGATGTGCTAAATGCTGATAGAGGGCTGCCATTGGGCATGCTCTAAGCAAGTTCAAACCAGGCTCATATCACACTACACATTGCAGCAACGTGGATTTGAATGGTATTAGCTAAAGAAGATTTGAATAACCCAATTTGTTGCAGGAACATGGCCTCAAGCACTAAATTGTTTGACAGGATATTTTGCAGGAGTGCCACTCATACACACTCAACAGCATTGAAGAGGTCAGATGACAAAAACCATCCTGTAAACAAGTTCAAAGCAGGCTCAAAAGGAAGACAGCAAGTGAAACCCAGGAACTTATCCAATGGGAGGGTGGAAACTATGACAAATGTTACTGCTTTGGATCCAGCCCTGAATGAGATCAAATTCAAACCCCCACACCAGGACATTCAACAGCTTGGAACTCCCCTTGCCATCCAGCTGAACATGGTAATGGTACCATTGTTCAGCTCTGCACCTTCTTCTCTGCATGAGTGTAATGAGACATCAATTTAATACTTCACAGGACCTGAAAAAGCTTTTGGGACAAAGGGAAGCAGCATTGGAGAGTGAGAAAAGGGAAGGGTATCTGTTCTTGTCATGGTATGGTTAGCAGAATGTCGCTGATCATTGCAATGCCAGTAGCATCTGCCAATTCATTTTCTTGTGTGACATTGGGAGGTGGTTCACCACCATGTGAGCAAGCTCTGCAAAATGGGAGTGATGTGTTTTACTGCTTACTCCTATGTTGATGTTCTGCAGGTATCTGAGCCTAAGCAGGAAATGACCAGGCTTGTTGATGACTCCCAGGTCTGCAATGCTTCTTTGAATCTCTTCTCACTATCTTCCATAGTGATTGTGGGTGCCATTTTGAAGAGATCTCTGAATTGGACAGTGATTGGGTGCAAAGATCTCAATTTGTTAGTTTGCTTGTCCAATTACTAATGTACTTCTATGCTGTTGGATCCAGACTCCTGAAAATATTGAGGATGATGTGAAAGAGCACATGGATACAATGACACCACTGAGATTGAATTTGGACAAGCCTAATTGGGCAGAGCTTTCTCAACTCTTTTCCTTTTCAACAAGTGCAACATCACCTGCACAGGTGAGACACCAACACCTCCTGGCATGTTTGATTAGCAATCAATTCATCTTCCTTTTCTTGGGACTTGTTGCCAATATATCTATATCTTGAACCACAATTTCTCAAGGTATTGTGCCAACATCACTTTGTGAGCAGGTGAAGGAATTAACCCACAAGCTTGAGCAGGTAGCAAAGCAGCAGCAGGTAGAAGAAGAGATGGCAGAGCTGAAAAAACAGCAGACTAAAATAGCTGAGCTGAGGCAGCGTGTTGGCAAATTGACCACCAAGTGTCAACTATGGTATACCCACACCAATGAGGACAAAGTTCGAGATCAGCACATGCTGCAAGTTGCTGCCTTGGTTCTTGAACTCGCTGATAGACTTGCAGCTCAGGTTCTCCACTTCACCTTCCCATTCACTTGCATTATACTCCTTTGTATCTTGTGCCTACAATGGGATCCTCCATAATAAGTCTTGAACTCTTCATGGGTGCATCAAAACTTGCAGGAAGAGCAGGAAAGCCATACTTCAATACAGGAGTGGAGCAATTCAGCAGAAATGACTCCACATGCAAATGGGGATGCAAACCAAAGTTTATCTAGGTATGCAATTTTTATTGGTACTTCTCCTTCAAGATCCTCTACAATGTATTTTCTTGGTGTGATGGTGTTTGCAATTCTTTCGCCACCCTAGAACTTTTTGGTAGCTGAAATCTGACAGATTATTGATGCGAACCTGTTTTGCTTTTAATCTTAATATTTCTTGAGATTTCTCTGTTGTGACTCATGATATGATCTCAGTTTAAATTTGGATTGGTTTTCTTATCTACATGTATCTGCTTATTTTTCAGCTACCTTCCAGACATTAGTGGAGAAGCTACATATATTTCATGTAGTGACCATCATTGTCAAACTTTGCCACTTGTTGCATGGGCAATACAGCTAGTGGTATGGCTGGTTGATTTGTGCTTTCGCTTTCCAGGTACATAGCGCAGGATAAAAAACCAAGAGAAAACTATGCTACTTCATTGGACCAGCCGATCTCCTTCACCTTTACAGAAGAGGTGACCAGGCCTGCCACAGATGATGCAGAGCTACACTTAACACCCTCACAGGTTGCAAAAGAGCCTAACAATTTTCCTCTTGCCACATTGGGCCATCCAACTTCCAAGATACAAGACCTGTTTTCAAATGGGGTGAAGAAGAGTACAAGCAGAAAAATCCCAGTGGGATATGGAAGTGGAGGTGAACATTTGTCTCCAAATTCAAGCTCAGATTCTGATGCAACATCGGCGTCACATCAAGGTCAGAGAAAGTACTCCATGCCAGAAAGCAAACCCTATCTAGGTGGTAAATCCCATAATACAGCAAGTGATCAGAAGTTGGATGGACATCAAACAAGGTCAATGGAAGAAGAGATTTCTCTCTTATCACTGGAGATAGAACAAGTCATGGCAGAGACCTCCAGTCTGCCTCTCATTAGCCGCCTGCATCAGGATCCAAGATTCTCGCCCATAATGAAGTCCTTAGCAGTTCCTGATGAAAGCCCCATGGTTGCTATAGACTCAAGAAGTTCAAGGGCATCCTGTTTCAAGCAAGGGAACTATAAAAAAGATGGGGAGTTTCAGGTTGATCCTCCTCACTCCAGAGGAAAGAGAGTTACCAAGGATGACGAAGAGGGACATACAGAAGAGAATGAAATTTCCTCCAGGAACTATGATTGGAATCCTGGGCATAGAAGTCAAATGTACCCAGATTCGGCCACTCCTTCCCCATTCTTAGATTTGAAGAAAGCATCATCCACTACTTCACGTCAGTCATCTGAGACCTACTGGGAAGATATTCCTATTTTTCCTGGTGACAGCAGTGGAGGACAGGTTCTGGATAGCAACAAAGCATACAAGATTTCCATACCTCCAAAAGCTGCAATTGAGGAAGAAACAGGCTCACCAGGATCAAGTGGTTCATCAATTGACTCGGCCTTCAATGAAATTCTGGAAGATACTCTTGAGGACCTTGTCAAGGTATGCTCAGTGGGAACATCACTTGCTGGAACTCCAGCATCCAGTACCTTTTCTCATGGAAGTGTTACAAAGAATGTTCAACAGCATTATTGATGCTTGCATTCTTTAACCGTTCTTCAACTGACCATTTGTTCAGATAACCCTGTAAGTTTCCTATGTACAAAATGTAGCACAAGTTTGTGTATACAGCTTGTCACTTTGGGCACTTAATGTAATGCAAGTTCAATAGAACAGACAGCATGTGTGAACAACTGCTAGCCTCCAAGAGAGACAATTACAGATGCAGAGCAGAAGTCTGTAAGTACCTATCTGTATTAGAAGCTATTAAAGGCAATCTGATGCAGATGGGTGTTCAAGGAGTAGATTGACTTCATGGACTCAACTGTATGTACAGGATTTTCACATTGTTGGGCACAGTATGTCTCTGTATGGACAGTAGACGCAATGGTCTTGCTGGAGGTAGAAATCAGTAATGGCAATTGCAAATCATCACAACCAACTTCATTGTGTTAAATTCAAAATTTACTAGATTATGAAGTTAATTGTTCAGAGTATTTGATTTGAAATTACTGAAAAAGTGATTTTCATCCACTGCATCCATTGTCATCACAATCAGGTCATATGGCCTTCAATCTTGTTTGTTCATTTGACAACCTCTACTCGACAAACTTTCAAGGCTTTCACTGACAAACTTCATTTTATTCAGTCACTTAGAAGTCAAAAGCTAGCAAACATGTATAACAAAAATATATAGAGACAATTTTGGGGAATTTCTCATTGTGACCTCAAAGGAAGTGAACTGGATAAATTATAGTGTGAACATAGCAAGTTTTTAGGGTTTCAATTATTGTTTTCAGTGGCCATCAATTTTCTACGTGTTAACGGCGGAAATTATTCTTCGCTGTTTGTTTCTCCAGGATAGCCATAGCAATAACAGCTTCAAGAAAGCTTGTAAGGATGGGTAGGAGAATTTGTTTCTTTGTGTATTATGCAGAGCTTATTGGTGCAGAGCTATGGATGGCTGTGGAGGGAGAAGCATTGAAAGGAGGTTTGGAGCCTTGGATGGTGGAAGACAGGATAAAAAGGGGGATTCTGAAGCATTGTGGCAGCCAAGTTCTTGCAAAATTAGTCCCAGTCTATAGTGGGTTTTTCTTGTCTTGTATTTGTTTCCGCTGCACCAGTGACTACACAGTGGCAAAGCAATGTATCCTAGATAGAAATGTTTTCTATAAGGGGTTAATGCCAAGGTATGATGACAGATGGAGGAAGTCCAAGCTGTAGTAAATGGGCATGTAGAGAGTTGATATACATATGCATTGAGTGCAAAGATACTTGCTGTGTATCTCTTTAATCCATGTCATGGGTCAGGTGTTCGAGTGAACATTTGACACCACAGTTTGGGTGTCCTTGAGTTGGGTAGAATGGGAGAATTGAAAAATAGAATTCGGAAGTTAATAGAGAGATATTTGTAGCCCAAATCTGCAAGATCTGCCATTTCCGAGTGCTTCTAGTCAACCTGGTGAATATTACTAGTACTTGGGTTCAGACATTGATTTGAAGGACTTCTGTAGTTAGGGGTTTCAGTTGGGGAATTGAACATTTTTTTGCATCATTGCATTTGTTGGAGATGGGGTAGAGCAGCTCACTTGCACCAATTGAACACTACAGTTTCTGACCTCAAGCTATACCTCTGTAGATGTGAATATTTGAACATCTTTGTGTAATCCCAAAGATGGACCAACAGTTAGCGGTTGTTATAGCAACTGAGGAGCAAGTATCATGTGTAGCAGTTGGAAACTGACACATAAGATCAGTTAACTTTGCTCTATCAAGTCAGCAGCAGTAGTGGAACGTTGGTAGCAATAGATATGTAACCTCTGTGATGTACTTGGCTGGAAGCAACAATATTTGCACTTTCATATATGGTGTTTATACCATGAGCTATATTTGTAAAAGAGCTTCCTTTTGGGTTACAGCATCTCCTATTGTCTGCAGGTCATGGCTGAGAAATAACAATTGCGTACATACAAGGAATATTTTTTTCTTCATACCGAAAGCGCCCATTTTTGTCAGTACTATACATATCAAACCAAAGGGACCACAATTATAATCTAGTCATGCACAACAATCATAATTATTCAAAATTGCCTAAAAATCCTGCTGTCTTTATTCAAGATTCGCACTGCCTCACTAATTGGTTGGAGAACAATCAAAGAATTTGCTATTTTTCACACTTAATCCTGAGGCCATAGGCATAGCCTAGCATGACATCATTAACCATAGGCATTTGAACTGAAAATCTAATGTGTCCGTAGATTTTAGAAACCCAGCTTCAAAATTGCAGAGTAGAGATTGTACAACAATGTGGTGGATTCAATGACACACTTGTAGACCAAGTTCCAACACATATTTTGTAAGGGTGTTGACACCCATGCAGATACAGCATTGTTACCACATCAATTACTAATTCCTGCATTTGCTGAATTCCAACTCACATTTCCAAATTTCTTGAGCCTCTTAGATTGGTCAGCAGTGGTGTTTTGAAGACTTTCAAGATGTGGAAAATGAGAAATCTTCTGCAATGGTGGGACACACTTGAGGCGGGTGAAACTCTCAACTCGGTTGCTTGCTGCTTGTGACTGAAAGTCCTTCTTAAGCCTCTCAATAACTTGTCACTGCTGGCAATGCCCCTCTTGTTGGTCATCATCCATTGTCAGCGATGGTGCTGAGCAAATTCTGCACTACCCCCTCAAGTAGTTTTAGAGATGCGGAAAATGAGTAAAATCTTCTACACTGGACCCACTTGAGACTGGTTCAGCTCCAACTCAGTTGCTTGTGACTGCAAGCCACTCAAGAAGTCATCACTGCTGCAATACTCCTCCTGTTGGTCATCATCCATCGCAGCATAGTCAAAGTCATGTGACTTGGACATGAGCCTATTTAGACGATCAGCTTTAACTCTGTCTGATGTTTCCTCTAATGCCAGCAGCTGTAAGACCTGTTCAGAACACACACACCCCCAACAACATTTCTCCAGTTTCAAAAACGATAAGCAGAGTGCAAGGTAGCATTCAGAAGCTTTTTGCAGGTTTAGCATTCACTGGATGAATTTGAGTAAACTATTGATGGAAGAGAGTTATGTATGCCAATACCTGACTCATTGAAGGGCGCCAAACAGCTGACTGACGGACACAGAGGGCAGCTACCAACACAGCACGCTGCATCTGGTTGGCATCATAGTTTTCCTGCAATCGTGTGTCTGCAAGTGCCTTGACATTTTCCGTTTCAAGATATTGTTTGGCCTGTGAACATTTGATACCATAAGCATCATCAGCTGGTGGAACATTTAGACACACATGGTCACTACCAAACAAGCCATTGTAAGTGCATCAAGGTTCTGGGGAAGATACAAACACACCCATACAACAAGGTTCTGTCTCTGAGCATCCACAGGTCGGCGACCAGTGACTAGTTCAAGGAGCAGCACACCATAAGAAAAAACATCTGTCTTCTCATCTACAATTCCATGCATATAATACTCGGGTGCCAAATACCTGCGGTCAACAATCCTCAACCATGTGAATTCACTACCACACCTCTCATACTTAAACTTGAAACATGAACAGCACATTCAAATCAACTTCTGATGTTGTTCCAAGGGCAAAAACGACTTCCAAGATCCTGCCAACATTCTTCAAAAACTCCAAGAAACTTAAGGATCTCCTCTGATGACAGCTAACATCAATTTTTGCTGTGAGGACGACTGGTTTACCCTATCGTGCCCTCAATAGGTGAAACAGTGTGATGTGTCCATCTATCTGGAAGCCACTTCGCCAATCCAAAGTCTGCAATCTGGCCACAGACCACAAAATGATATCAGGAACATGCAAGCTCTTTGATACAATCACTAATGCAAGCTCAAATGGATGGCAATGCATCTAAAATTAAACTGTTTATATTTCAAAGGAATAAGTTCAACCTGAGGTTCAAAATCAGGGCCCAACAAGATGTTTGAAGCCTTGACATCACGATGGATAATGCGCCGTTGGCAGACTTCATGAAGATAATGCAAGCCTCTTGCCACCCCAATTGCCACCTTGTACCTTATTGCCCACTCCAGTGGTGGCCCTTTGGGACCTGTTATCAAAAAATGCACAGGAAACCTATGAAATCTGTCACCTGACAACCCAAAAGCGTATAAAAAACTTAAGACTTGGAACCAATTAAGACAAACTTTATTAGCAATAAATGGATATAAGCTCAACATATGAACACATACAGAAATCTTCTGGGATAGATACAGATGCTGGACTTACAGTGAAGGAGGGCTTGGAGGCTTCCATACTGAGAGAACTGGAAAACAAGATGAAGACCATTCTCTATACAGATGCCCAATAGAGTTGCTGTATTTGGATGGTATACATGGCTTATGATCCCAAGCTCAATGAGAAAATCTCTTTCCTTTCCCGCAGCATTCTCCCCACGATTATGTTTCTTTACTGCAATGAGTCGACCACATGGGAGTACCCCCTTGTACACCTTTGCATATCCACCCTTACCCACCAGATTCTCTGCAAACATTACAATATTCTTTCCGGATTACCTGACTGCAAATCTGGACCACCCTCATTTATTTTGGATAGTTGGAAAAATTTCTCTCAGAACAATCAGAAGCAACAATTTGCAACTCTGGGCCAGCATTGAGAGAAGCTTCAAAATAACAATGGGTTACCTGGATCGAAATTGTTAGTGGCAAGAGAGATTTCTTCATGAGTAAATGTCTTCCAGGAGCGTCTTTGATTTCCAGCAGCTGAGAGCAGGGAATTGGCAGCATCTTGTTGACCAAATGAATCTTCCTCAACATCTTCTGGATTGACTAATATCGGGTCAGATATTGTCATCTCTTTCTTGCGATAAGACGATGGGAAAGATTGCCATCTTTTAGTGGCAAATGATCTCCACAACCCTTGTATACAGTGCTTTTGTTGTGGAATCAAGGATGACATGCTACAAAAGCCTGCTGCATCATCAGCAGCAGTTGGAAGAGGGACATTCCCAAGAGTTTCTCTTGTTGTTGGCAAAGCAGTCCAAGCATTTGCCTGAATGTCTGCCGCATAGCTTGTGGAAGTAGGAGAGCTTCCAGCTTCAGATTCCGCACTGGAACCTGGTCCTTCGAGAACTGCTCTTGGAGAGCAACACTCTAGCACCCCAACTTTCGAGTCCTGCGATCTTGAGGGAATCTTAACACAGGAAAAATTGTCTTTCGAATACAAAGACTTTCTCGCCACTGAGACTGGATTGTCTACAAGATCTGAATCATGATCACCATCATGGTCGTCATCATCATCTTCCAGGGGAGGAACAGAACACAAGAAATGTTTTTGGAAGGAATGTATAGAGGCAGCTGAGGCAGTTCCACATCCCTTGCGCACAGAAATTTCTGCTTCTGCCATCCAGACACAAAAGCAAAAAAAGAGCAATCCTCAGTCAGAGATTAAACAAATGGCAAGTCTTTCCTTTCGAACCCTACTTTGGTCATCCTGTCATCCAAACCTGGAAGAGAAGAATGGATAGACATACCTTCACATGTTGGTACCATGGAGACACATCCGATGGAAGAAGACTTTGCACCGCCGGCCTCTTTGTGGAATACCACCTTCTTGTTCTTCACAACCAGTACAGAACATCCCGATGGAGCATGTCTGGAACAGTAGCTCGCGGCAGTTTGCCGCCTGCGGCAGCCAGGATAGAAAAAGAGAAACCAGCGTGAGTGAGCAACCATGCTGCCACGAGAACAATAAGTACCTAGAAACAGGAATTGCTCCAACGCAGGAATCCTCCGCATAAGAGAGAAGAAAACGTACCAGGGTTTCGCAGCTGCTCGAGAAGAAGTGCCGAGGACGAGCGAAGTGGCCTGTAAAGCTCCTACTCCCTCGACCAAGGCTTTCTCCATGCTCTCTCCCACCACGACTGCTACTTTAGCTCTCATCTGCCGCCAAAGCAAAACGCAGCAATTAATTTATCGCAATCCATAGCCTGCGATGAAGCTCTCCTTGCAAAGAAGAAGTGCGAAGGAACACGGAGGAGAAAGCTGATCTCAATCTTGTCCGAGCAAGGAAGACATACCTTGTTTGAGCAGACCAGGTCGCGGAAAGGTTCCAGCAATTCAAGGACAGCTAACTTGGCTTCATCTTTCGCCCTCTCTCTTGCTTCCTCTCCCTTCCCTGCCATTCACGGCACACATCTATCCAGTCTCAGAAGCCAGAACTTCGGGTTCGAAAATTGCTAGAAGGGATTCCGAACACCTTAGGACGTACTGCGGTAACAATCGATCGCATGGAAAGAGAAGAGTTCGCGCTTAGGATAGACAACAGGGCCGCTGCTGATGCCGGAAGCAAGCAAGAGAAATGTGCGAGGAAAAAAAATAAGAAAATATCGACAGGAGATGTGCATAGAACAGCAGTTGTACATAGAATGTGCGTGCCATGCATTGCTTCCCACCTGCAATTGCAGCCTGGTCAATGAAATGCAGAGCAACAACGTGGTCACCAGCTCGTGCAGTGGTGGTGAACACCCAGTGCAAAAGCTCAGAACTCGCTGAAGGATGCAACCGCACTCCCACTAGAAACTTCTCCTGCGACTTCATCATGCACTCTTATCTCTCTCTACGCCTTACCCCAGATTCCCTCACAGAGATGATATCATGAAAACTCCGAATCACTAAACTCCTCCACACAAATCCAAATGCACACCTCGTGCACGGCTCATGCACTTTCACGAAACAGGAATCCACTGATGAATCATCATGCATGCAGCAGAAATCTCAGAGCAAACAGAATTTCTCAATGCCAAAACAATAATTCATCAGAACAAGACAACTCGAGGAACGAGAGGTTCACGTGCTCACATCACAAAAACAACAATGTTTGTTCTATCTCACTCTCAACTTGAGGCACGCACTGAAAGCTGTACGCACTGTAACAATGACATTATTGAAAATTCTCTCACAACCTTTCAATGATCTCCATGGCCAAATTTCTTCTCAAGAATGCAGGTCCATCATCAATCTCTGTATAAATCTGCGAAGAACTATACTCTCTCTCTCTCTCTGTGAGCATACCATTACAACCCTAGGCATCGATCACTTCAAAAAGAATTGCCGATCATTCTTCTTTCCACATCACCGATTATTTTCTCTCCCATTACTCTCTTTCTCTATCACTACAAACGACCCTGACCCATTTCATCAAAATAGTTGCAATCCAACAACATCAACAGCAGCAAAATCTAACCAGTGCTTTCAAAAAATGACTTACCGTAAGCACTTTGTCATAAAAGGAGGGGCGGGGGTTCTTGCAATATCCAACTATCATCAACAAACAAAATCCAACCAGCACTTGAAATCTCTAACACCTTCCTCCAACACCCCCCCCCCCTTTATCAACTATAAAAATCTCATCAATCAATCTTCTGAAAGCTTTAAAAATTACACACACCCAGCAAAACATTAATCTCAGAAAACATTAATCTCTCTCTCTCTCAAAATAACTCAAAAAACAGATCATTATCATCATCACCACCATCATCATCATCATCTCT
>Ga0209611_10005940_pt1 | contig 20247 bp, 22 predicted proteins | sample S1TSphgellanicum_3_FD_187693 | JGI IMG/M metagenome (GOLD analysis project Ga0209611, IMG submission 187693) | Host-associated microbial communities from peat moss isolated from Minnesota, USA - S1T2_Fc - Sphagnum magellanicum MG (SPAdes) (version 2) | ecosystem: Host-associated > Plants > Peat...
GAAGCAGCGCCGCCTCTCCGCCGACATCGCGCGCCAGCGCTCGCAACTGGCCGGCGCCTATCGCGACATCGCCAAGCCCATCCTCTACACCGAGTACGGCCTGCGCGGCATGGGCTTCCTCCGCTCCAACCCGTGGATCCTCACCATCATCCCCGCCGGCCTGAGCACCACGACCTCGGTTCTCGCCATCATCCGCGCCTTCACCAAAGGCAAGGCCGCGCCGAAGAAAGCCAAACGATTCGCCAGCGCGGAACGCGATGCCGAGCGTGAAGTCGAACGCGACGTAAAACGCGGCAAGAAAACCATCGCGGATAAACTCCTCAAGTGGGGTGGCCACGGCTGGCGGCTTTTCCGCATCTACCGTCGCGTCCGCAAATATCTCCCGTGAGTTCCACAAAATCCGGACCGGTCCCGAAACGCTGGGTCATCAAGCTCGGCACCGGCATCCTCACCGATTCCCACGGCCACATCGACTTCAGCCAGATCGACCAACTCGGCGCGCAAGTCGTCGAACTGCGCAAGCGCGGCCACGAAGTCCTCATCGTCAGCTCCGGCGCCGTCGGCTGCGGCATGTCGCTCCTCGGCCTCAAGAAACGCCCCACCGAAATGGCCGAGCTCCAGGCCTGCGCCGCGCTCGGCCAGCCGCGCCTCATGAGCATCTGGGACGCGGCCTTCAACAGCGCCCGCACCCGCGTCGCGCAGGTCCTGCTCACCTATCTCGAGCTCGATTCACGCGCGCTCTACCGCAACGTCCAGCGCAGCGTCGAGCACCTCCTCTCGCACAAGAACGTCGTCCCCATCTTCAACGAAAACGACGTCGTCTCTTACGACGAACTCGTCGGCGCGCGCTTCGGCGACAACGACCAGCTCAGCGCCCACGTCGCCATTCTCACCCGCGCCGAGCGCCTCATCATCCTCTCCAACATCCGCGGCCTCGCCACCAACTGCGACGGCACCGGCCGCCTCATCCGCGATGTGCGCGGCATCACGCCGAAAATCCAAAAACTCGCCGCCGGCACGCAAAGCCAAACCTCCGTCGGCGGCATGATCTCCAAGTTCAAAGCCGCCAAGCTCGTCAACGCCGCCGGCATCCCCATGCAAATCGCCCACGGCCGCGCCAAGAACATCCTCGTCCAAATCGCCGACGGCCAATCCATCGGCACCACCTTCCATCCCTAGGGAAATTTCGCACAGAGGACTGCAGAGAAAACTGCAGAGAGGAAGGCAGAGGAAGAGTTTCGCACGGAGGCTCGGAAGACACGGAGAAAGAAATCAGGTTTCCTCTTTGCGACCTTTGCGCCGTTGCGAGAAATCTCCCCCGGCCCCTCGTTCCCAAACTCCATTCGGAACGCTCTTGTCCCCGCAACTCCCTTGCCTCGCGTGATCAAAGCAAAGCTCTCGCCTCTTGGAGGGACGGGCTCCTGCCCGTCCGTCAGTGCCGGGAAAAGAAGCGGCACGGACGGGCAGGAGCCCGTCCCTCCAACAATCCGTCCTATATCCGTGCCCTCCGAGCCTCCGTGCGAACCCTCCCCTCCTCTGCTGTCCTCTTCCCCATCCTTTTCAGCCCTCTGTGCGAAACTCCTCCCTCAGTTGCGAAATTTGAGAGTGCGACCATACTAAACTCAGATTATCTTCGTCCGTCCATGAGCACCCTCTCCCCTGCCGAGCAGCAAATTCGCGACCAATGCGTCACGGCCCGCCAGGCCGCGCAAACGCTCGCCACGCTGCCTACCGCGCGCCTCGACGAGATGCTCGACGAAATCGCCGCCGAGCTCGAGAAGGACAAGGAAGCCATCTTCGCCGCCAACGCGCTCGACATTGTCGCAGCGGAAAAAGCGGGCACCCACGCCTCGCTCGTCGACCGCCTCCGCATCACCGAAAAGTCGCTCGCCGCCATGATCAAGGGCGTCCGCCAGGTCCGCTCCCTGCCCCAGCCCCTGGGCCAAAAGCTGGCCGAATGGACCCGCCCCAACGGCATCGCCATCTCCAAGGTCCGCGTGCCCATCGGCGTCATCGCCATCATCTACGAGTCCCGCCCCAACGTCACCATCGACGCCGCCGTCCTCTGCCTCAAGACCGGCAACGCCACCGTCCTGCGCGGCGGCAAGGAAGCCATCCACTCCAACCGCGCGCTCATCGCCGCGCTGGCCAACTGCAAATCGCTGCCGAAGGGCGCCGTGCAACTCATCGACAACACCGACCGCGCGCTCATCCCCTTCCTCTGCCACCAGAACGAGTTCATCGATCTCATCATCCCCCGCGGCGGCCACGGCCTCATCGAAACCGTCGTCGCCAACTCGCGCATCCCCGTCATCAAGCACGCCCACGGCGTCTGCTCCGTCTTCGTCCACGCCAAGGCCGACCTCGACATGGCCGAGTCCGTCGTCATGAACGCCAAGGTCCAGCGCCCCGGCGTCTGCAACGCCATCGAGACGCTGCTGGTTGATCGCGCCATCGCCGAAAAATTCCTGCCCCGCATCGGCGCCGCGCTGACCAAGGCCGGCGTCGAAATCCGCGGCGACGAAACCACGCGCAAGTTCATCACCGGCGACAACGTCAAGCCCGCCACTGAAGCCGACTGGACCACCGAGTATCTCGACCTCATCCTCGCCGTCCGCGTCGTCGACGGCCTCGACGGCGCCCTCGCCCACCTCGCCAAGTACAGCTCGCACCACAGCGACTCCATCATCACCACCGACCACGCCGCCGCCGAGCGCTTCCTCAACGAAGTCGACTCCGCCACCGTCTACTGGAACGCCTCCACCCGCTTCACCGACGGCGCCGAATTCGGCTTCGGCGCGGAAATCGGCATCAGCACCGACAAGCTCCACGCCCGCGGCCCCATGGGCCTCGACGAACTCACCAGCTACAAGTTCCTCATCCGCGGCACCGGCCAAATCCGCACCTAAAGCCGCCGAATTTCGCACAGAGGGACTGCAGAGAAAACTGCAGAGGGGGAGACTGAGGGTTTCACACGGAGGCTCGGAAGGCACGGAGAAGAACTCCGGTCTTTTCTTTGCGCCCTTTGTGCCGTTGCGAGGAACCGCCCCCCTCGTTCCCAAACTCCATTTGGGAACGCCCTTGTCCCCGCAACTCCATTGCCCCCGTGCGGATGACGAAGAAGGGGTCGGCAGTACAACTGCCTCAACAAGCCCGTTACGAAGTACAACTTCGTAACGAAGAAAAGGGCTAGATCGAGAGCCGCTCGGCTACCCTGTCGAGAATTTGGTCATACTGCGAGTCGGACAAGACCCCAAGCCGACGAACCAAACAGTTGATCGGAACCGACTGGATCTGCTGAAGATGAAAAGCGCCTTCCTGCAAGTAGGGTAGAGGAAGCTTGAATTCCCACTTCGACCCACGCAGTGCTGTCGTGTGAGGCAGAATCGTAATTAGAGCGAGTTCTTCGGACGCAGGAAAATCAGTCAGCAAAAGACAGGGACGGACCTTGCCTGCAATCCCCAAATCGACCATCCAAACATCACCGCGCCTGGCGTCGTGCTTCATCTTCCGCTTCCATTTGATCGAGCATTTGGAATCCGAGAGCTGCTGACTGGCGGGCTGACTCGAGCGCATCCTGATCAGCCTCAAGCGCCAGTATCTTCTGGCAAATGAGACGACGCTCCTCATGCGTCAAGCGCGGCAACTCAGCCACAATTTCGGAAGAACTCATGGCCTCAAGCTAGTCGAATTCGCGCCCCTTCTCAAGAGTCCTCTTCCATCCCACTCGTTCCCAAACTCCATTTGGGAACGCAATTGTCCCCGCAACTCCATTGCCTCCCCCTCCGTGCCTTCCGAGCCTCCGTGCGAAACCCTTCCCACAATCCCCTTTTGCACCGCAGGGGTTTTATGCCACGTTAAGCCTCCCCATGACCCCGCTCGAACGCGCCCACTATGTGCGCGACCACCTGCCCGCCGAGGGCCTCTTCGCCGAGAAGACGTGGCGCATCGCGCCGTCGTCCTTCGCGCTAAGTTCGACCCACGTCGAACTTATCGAAAAACTCGGCATCGTCCTGCACCACTTCAACCAGGCCTGCAACCTCCTCTACCGGCAAAGCGCCGCCGGCAAGGCGCACCCCTGGGTCGCGCCGCTGCTCGACGCCGGCAAGCCGCCGGAACTCATCGCGCTCTCGCGCCACGAGAAGGTCAAGGGCCAGACCTCCGCCGTCATCCGCCCCGACCTCATCCTCACCGACGACGGCTTCGCCATGAGCGAACTCGACTCCGTCCCCGGCGGCATCGGCCTCACCGCGTGGCTCGGCGAAACCTACACCGCGCTCGGCGACACCGTGCTCGGCGGCAGGGACGGCATGCGCACCGGCTTCGAGAGCATCCTCAACGGCGGCGAAGTGCTCATCTCCGAGGAAAGCGCCGCCTACCGGCCCGAGATGGAATGGATCATCGGCAAGGACCGTGTCCGCTCGGTCGAGGACTACACGCCCAGCGGCAAGCCCGCCTACCGTTTCTTCGAGGCTTTCGATTTTCCCAACCTCACCAAGTTCCGGGAAGCATGGCAGCCCGGCCAGCCCCCGCTGACACCGCCGCTCAAGCCCTACCTCGAGGAAAAACTCTGGCTCGCCCTCTTCTGGTCGCGGCCGCTGCAGGAATTCTGGCGCCAGGAAATCGGCGAGAAAGGCCAGCGCCTGCTGCAGAAGCTCATCCCCTACTCGTGGGTGCTCGATCCCGCGCCGCTCCCGCCGCACGCGGTCATTCCCGAGCTTGGCATCCAGTCATGGGCCGAAATGGAAAAGTTTTCGCAAAAGCAGCGCGACCTCGTCCTGAAAATTTCCGGCTTCTCGCCGAACGCCTGGGGCGCGCGTGGCGTCTACGTCGGCAGCGACATGCCCAGCGAGGAATGGGCCGCGCAAGTACGCACCTCGCTCGCCGAATTTTCATCCCACCCGCGCCTGCTCCAGCGCTTCATCAAAGGCTCGATCGCCGAGCAGGAATTCGTCGCCGAAAACGACGAAATCGTCCCCCTCAAAGGCCGCGCCCGCGTCTGCCCCTACTACTTCGTCTTCAACGACCGCGTCACCCTCGGCGGCGTCCTCGTCACCCTCGTTCCCACCGACAAAAAACTCATCCACGGCATGCGCGACGCGATTATTAGTCCCGCAGTCGCGGCCTAATAAGGTAGAGACGGCAGTCCCCTGCCGTCCGGGACGCGAAGAGACTCGCGTCCCTACCATGAAAAACTACTGCGGCGGCACCGTGCCAGCCGGATGCATATCGGACTGAGGCCCCGGCGGATTGGAAGCCGGCTCGGGATTCGGCGTCGGATTGGTCCGCGGCGTGTTGTTGATGTTGGCGTTGTCCTTTGTGCTGGTGGCTTCGACCGTGCCCGGTATTGGCCGGTTGTCGCCATTATCAGCGCACGCACTTAAAAGGATCGTCCCCAGGGCCAGAAGTGGAATAAGAGATTTCATAGCAGCTAGCTAACTGCATCGTGCGTGCCACCACCCGCATCGAGGCCTAGGACACTGAACTCCAGTCAGTTGCTAATTACGGAACAATTATGCGAGGCGGAAAGCGCCGCGTTTTGCAACGCGCCCCGAGTCACGGAGCGCGAAACGAGAGCCGTCCCGCGTCCGCGTCCAGCTCCGCATCGACGCCTTGCGGGAGGATGACCTGGCCGGCGAAATGGCCGATGGGCGCGCCGGTCACGCACGGGACGCCGAGCCGCTTCGCCTCGCGCGGGAGGATTTCCGCGATGCGCGTCTGCTCGCGTCGGTTCGAGTCGTAGTCGAATTGCCCGAGCACGAGTCCGCCGATTTGGTCGAGCAGTCCCGCGAGCCGCAGGTGCGTGAACATGCCGTCGATGCGGTAGGCCTTCTCGCCCGTGTCCTCGAGGAACAAAATCGCGCCGCGAAAATCGGGCTGCCACGCCGTGCCGATGAGCCGCAGCAGGCAGGTGAAGTTGCCGCCGATGAGTTTGCCGCGCGCGCGTCCCGGCAAGACGGTCTTGATCGTCTTGTGCACGCGGTCGCGCTGGAAAAGTACGTGGGACGCGCCGATGCCCATCAGCATTTTCTCGCATGACGCGATGTTCTCCGGCTCGAACGCGCTGGAGGCATTCGAACCGTGGAAGGTCACGAGTCCCGACTTGACCAGGATCGCGAGGTGCATCGCGGTGATGTCGCTGTAGCCGAGGAACGGCTTCGGGTTCGCGCGGATCGCCGCGTAATCGAGCAGCGGCAGGATGCGGCACGAGCCGTAGCCGCCGCGCAGGCAGAAGACGCCCTGCACGCCAGGATCGGCGAAGGCCGCGTTGATGTCCGCCGCGCGTTGCTCGTCGCTGCCGGCGAGATAACCGTCGCGCTCGCGCAGGAATTGGCCGGGCTTGATCTTGAAGCCGTAGGCCTTGAGCCGCTTGATCGCGGCGTCGATCACCTTCGGCTTCTCCGGCGGACTGGCCGGCGCGACGATGGCGATGGTGTCGCCCTTCTTCAAAAGCGGCGGATAAATCAGCGCGGACTTACTCACGCCTTCGTTCTAGGGAATCGCCAGCGCCTGCGCAAGGCCGCCTAAATCGTCAAAAATAATAAGCGTTTTAGGCCCTGCTGTCTTTGCAGCGCTACCGTCTTTCCCGGGAGCGTGGGATACTAGTTGAATGAAAATGCACAGCCCCGACCACGCCTTCGCATTTCCGTGATGCAACCGGAATGGTGCCCAGCCGGGATGTATGCACGTCTTTCACTTTCCCACGTTTCACACGCCTGACACGCCCCATACGCTTATTTTATCGCGGCCCGACCTCACGCCACATGCGATAACGGCTGCTCAAACTTCTTATTCCGTTTTGGCAACTACAGCATCCCGCGCTCGCGGAAGTCGCCCATGTTCCCCGGGAACGAGGTCTGGATCATGTCGACCATGAACTTCAGCAGGCACACTTCCCAGCCGTCGTCGACGCCGGTGAGCAGCGCGGTCAGCGGCTCGTTCTTCGCCTGGAGCTCCGCCTTCAACTTGCCCGCCACGTTCTCGAGCGACTCATGCACGTCGTAGGAGCGGATGTCCGACTTGCTCACGCGAAAGCCGTACTTCAGGAACGCGAAGCGCGCGCCCTGCTCGCCGAGCTTCTCCGCGTAGCGCTGGCCCTGGTCGCCGAAGCCCTCGAGCAGCAGCCCGGCAATGTTCTGCGGTGTGATGATTTGCGGGCGCTCGGCGTGGATGTGGCCCTCGCGCACGCGGGACAGGTTCGCCTTGTCCATTTCCTCCGTCACGAGGAAGTAGTTGAAGAGCGAAGTGCCAAAGGTGTCCAGGCGCTTGGTCGGCGCGAGGACAACGCGCGTGTTCTCCAGCGCGTAGGTGAAGTCGTCAGGCGTCAGCATGGCCTCAAGGTGTCACATCTTCCCTCTTCACACAACCGCAGCGCGCATTACGTAATTAATATTTCCCACATCGCCACTTTGGCTATCGCCGCGGTTCTTTACCGCCCCGGTGAAAGCGCCTATCTTGCAGCCATGGCCAAGTCCAGTTCGGGCAGCAACAAGTCCGCCGACAAAGCAGCCGCGTCCACGCCGCCGATGTCCGTTGCGCCGGCGAAAAAGATCATCGCCCCCGAGCACGCCGCGCCGCTCAGGCTCCCGCTCAGTGGCGGCAATCCCAACAAGCGCAAAGTGTATTTACCGCCCAAGATCACACCGCGCGCCAACGGCGCGATCTCCACCCCCGTCGCGCCCGCTCCCGCGCCGCAGGTGGAAGCCGCGCCCACCGTCACCACCGCGCTCGCGTCGACGGAAATCAATCCCCCGACGAAGCTTCCCGTTTCCATTTTGCCCGCACCGCCGCAGGCCATCTTCGCATCGAACCTGAAAGCGCCGGCTTCACCGAAAGACGCGCCCAAGAAGCCAAAGGCCAAACTCAGCCCGCGCAAGAAAGCGTCCGCGAAGCCCGCACCCAAACCGGCCGAGCCCACGCCAACGCCCAACGCGAACAAACTCCAACCGGCCGCTGTCTCCCCCGTCGCGCTCGCCCGAATCGAGAAAGCCACGGCCGCCGCCGCACGTGCCATCGGCAAACCCGCGGCCGAAACGAAAGCACCCTCCGCCGCGAAGGCGAAGAAGCCCGAGACGCCCGCTCCACAGGCGCCGCAACCAGCGCCGGCGGGGAAGCGCATCGTTTTCATCTCGTCCGAATGCACGCCGCTCGCGCAGACCGGGGGCCTCGGCGACGTCGTCGCGGGCCTGAGCAAGGCGCTGCGCAAGCGCGGCCACGACGCGCGCATCATCATGCCGCTCTACGCCCAGATCGACCGCTTCAAGTACGGCATCCATTTCGTGCGCTCGTGCTGCGTCCACTTCGGCCGCGGCGAGGAAATCTGGGTCGGCGTCTTCGAGGGCAAGCTCGGCGATGTGCCGATCTGGTTCATCGACTACGAGCGCTACTTCGGCAGGCCCTACATCTACGACGACCTTGAAGACGCCTACCGCTTCGCCGTGCTGAGCAAGGCCGCGCTGCAAATTTGCAAGGACGTCGGCTGGATCCCGCACATCGCGCACGTGCATGACTGGATGACCTCGCTTTCCGCCGTCTTCCTCAAGACGTGGGACCGCGTGCTCTCGCCGCTCTCCGACACCGCCAGCGTGCTCACCATCCACAACATCGGCTACCAGGGCAAGTTCCCCGCCGACGCGCTCGCCTTCTACGGCTTCGGCGCGGACTACCTGACCGAGGACAAGTTCGAGGACTTCGGCGGCATCAACCTGCTCAAGGCCGGCATCCAGTATGCCGACGCCGTCACCACCGTCTCGCCCACCTATGCCAACGAAATCCGCGGCCCCATCGGCGGCATGGGCTTGCATACCTATTTGAACAACCGCGGCGAACTTGTCTCCGGCATCGTCAACGGCGTCGACGTGGAGTCATGGAACCCGGCCACCGATCATTACCTGCCCGCGCGCTACAGCGCCGACAACATGGCGGGCAAGGCCACGTGCAAGAAGGCGCTGCAGGAACGCTTCGGCCTGCACGTCGACCCGAAGGTCCCGCTCTTCGGCATCGTCTCGCGCTTCGCGCCGCAAAAAGGCTTCGACCTCATACGCGGTGCGCTGCCGCAGGCGCTGCGCGACATGCTCATGCAGGTCGTCGTGCTCGGCACCGGCGATTCGTTCACCGAAAGCTTCTTCCGCTGGCTGCACGGCGCGCACCCGCACAGCGCCAACGCGCACATCGGCTTCGTGCCCGAGCTCTCGCATCTGATCGAGGCGGGCTGCGACTTCTTCATCATGCCGTCGATCTACGAGCCGTGCGGCCTCAACCAGATGTACTCGTCACTCTACGGCACGCTCCCCGTCGTTCGCGCCACCGGCGGCCTTGACGACACGGTGGAGAATTACGACGAAGCCACGGGCGGCGGCACCGGCTTCAAGTTCCACGACATTTCGCAGCGCGCGCTTTATCACACCATCGGCTGGGCCGTCTCCACCTGGTGGGACCGTCCGCAGCACATCGCCCAGATGCAGAAGCGCGGCATGCAGAAGGATTTTACCTGGAACCATTCCGCCGAGCAGTACGAAGATGTCTACGAACGCGCGCTCGCGCACCGCGCGCGGTTGTAGTTTTGCGCGAAGAGCAGTCGCTGGATACCGCTGGCTCATCGATACGCGACGTTGCGATTCGACAAAAAAAGCGGCGGCCGCCGTGAGGCAACCGCCGCTTAGAAAACGACGAACGAAACTTAGCTGACGAGGTGCTTCGAGACGTATTTGTTCATCTCAAACATCGTCACCGACTTCTTGCCGTCGAAGATCGCCTTCAGGGTGTCGTCCGCATTGATCTGCGTCTTGACCTTTTTGTCCTGGAGGCTGTTCTTCTTGATGTAGACCCAGAGCTTGGAAACGATCTCGGTGCGGGGAAGCGGCTTGCTGCCGACGACGGCCGCGAGTTTCTCGTCCGGAGTCACTGGCTTGAGGAAGGCTGCGTTGGGTTTGCGTTTGCTGGTTGTTTTCTTGGGTGCTTTAGTTGCCATGAGGTTGTTGCTAGCGAGTCGCACCTCTGAGGAAAAGCTTTTTCTCCTCTGAAAAAATCATTTTTTTAGAGGCATTTTCCGGGCCATCCCAACATTGATCGTTTTTACCGGAAAGAGTATAGTAACAGATGATGAAGTTGACCGTTTGCCTATGGGCTGCGCTCGTCGCGTTGCTGGCCACGCCGGCGGGTCTGTCCGCGGCGGCTCCGGACGCGCAGGTCAATCCGTTCGCCGCGGACGATCCCGACGGCGTTCCGCTCGCCGTCACCCAGGGTGATACCAGTTCGCTCAGTCCCGACCAAGCGGAAGCCCTGCAAAAGCAGCAGTTGGACCAACAGGCCCGCGCGCGCAACTGGCTCCTGCTCGAATACGAACAGCAGTTCCGGCACGATGCCCAAACCACCGTGCGCGACCGTACCATGGACATGTATTTGCAGTTGAGCATGAACAGGGGTCTCGCCGCGGTGACTGCCGATTCCAAGCTTGATTACGCCCCGACGCCCAGCCCCACACTGCACGCCACGGCCCAAAACCCTTCCAACCAAAACAGCGTCTCCCTCCGGCCCGATGCGTCGCCCAATGCAAACTTTGCGCCGCTCATCAGCCCATACAACTCGGCGGTGGCCTCGTCCGCCACGCAGCCTTTTTACAGCGGCGCCTATTCGAGCCCGCTCCCCTCCAGCCTCATGCCCAGCGCACCGGCAGGCGGTGTGCCTGAATCGTCGGCCCCCGCGCCCGCGCCGCATCGCTCGCTCAGTGCACTGCCCACTTCGCCCGCGGACACCGTTGACCTGCAGACACCGGGCATGATCGCCGACAAAGCCGATCCCCTGCCCGGCATGCCGAACCTCAACCTTGATTCGCTGGCCGATCCCTCGGTCACCAATCCCCAGAACCCGCAGCAACCGCCCGAATTGCCGGAGACCCCGCAGCCGCTGGATGCGGGGCTGCTCCATCAGGAAATGAGCATCAAGCTGGCGCCGGCCCAGCCCCTGCAAGCCACTGCGTCTTCGCAGAAGACCGCGCAGAAGGCTGCGGCACCGCCCGCTCCGCCTCCGCAGGAAACGCCCGAGCCCATCAGCAAACAGCAGCAGCTCAGTCCCGTGCACGCGCCGCTGCCGAGTCCCTTCGATATTATCAATCGCTGAGATTCCGTCCTCGCGGGAGCGAGGTCTTCTTGAAACGCCCACGACCTCGGGGTCGCGGCTACGAACCCGGAATGGGCGGAGGTGCGCCCGTTTTCACCACCACAGGCGGTTGCGCCGGCTGCGCGGCCTGCTCCGCCGTCAGCACCTGCGTGAGAATGTCACCGCGCAGATCGGGCGGGATCAGCGTCACGTTGACGTTACCCTCCAGCATCCGCTGGTTCTCGAGGATCTCGAACATGATCTCGGCCACTTCCTTGTCCTGCGCGATGGTGTTCAGCGCCGTGCCGACAATGTAGGGCCGCATCGCAGCCGCTTTCGCGAACTCGATCGCCGCCTGCCGCTCCGCCGTGCTGGTGATCAGGTTCACCTGGTTGGTGCCGTCCTGCCGGATGGCGGAAGTCACCTGGCGAAGCCGGTTGACCACCTTTTCCTCAATTTGCTGGATCATCGCCGCGTCGCGGAAGTGCACCTTGCGGATGTAAACGCTGCCGAGCGCGTAGCCCCAGTCGGCCGATTTCGCGCCCACGTCGTCGCGCACCAACTGGCTCATGCGATGCCGGTCCTCCAGCATCTCGGCGAGCTTCATGTTGCTCAGGTTGCGCACCGTGGCGTTGCTCACGTTGGTGCGCAGCGAGCCGCGCGGGTCGGCATTCTTGAAGAGGTACGCGACCGGATCGCTGATCCACATCTCGTACCAGACGCCGATGCCCATGGGCGCGCCTTCCTCGGAGTTCACCGGCGTGGCGCGGTAGTATTCCTGGTCGAGCCGCAGGTCGACCACGCGCACGTCGCCGAAGAAGTTCACGACCAGCGCGCGCCAGCCCAGCACCGACGCGAGGGGAAAATGCAGGCCGGGCTCGTCGATGATAAGCCGCACCTTGCCAAAGAGCACGAAGACGAGGCACTGCCTTTCCTCGACGACCACGTAAAAGCCAAAGAAGCGCAGCAGGGCGAGGATGAACGGCACGGCGATAAAGCAGCCGATGAACGTAACGAACGCCGCGGCGCAGACGAGCAGCAGGCCGCTTCCCAGGTCGATGCCGGTCATTTCTTCATCTCCAGGATGATGTGCGAGGCCTTGGCGTAGAGCGCGAGCCGGATGTTGCGCAGGTACAACGGCAGCGCGTCGGGACCGTTCTTGCGCAGGTCGGTGAGCTGCGCCGCGAGCCAGTTGAGCGGCTCAACCTCCGCCTGCGCGTTGAGCGTCTCGATCTGCACGGCCCGCTTCGACTGCACGATGCGTTGGTCCGCCGAGGCCTGCGCGACGCTGATGTCGGAGGAGACCTCGTTGTGGGCGGTGTTGATTGCCGCCAGCGCCGATTCGACCGCCTCAGGCGGATCGATGCTGGTGATGAGCGCCGCGTCGAGCCGGATGCCGTAGCGCGCGGCGGAGGACGCGCATTCCCGGTCCATCTGCTCGTTGAGCTCGCGCAGGTTCTTGCGCAGGTCGTTGATCGAGATGCCCTGCACGACCGCGGGCTCGACGTTGTCACCGCCCGGCACAGCCGATTCCGTCGTGACCTGCATCGGCGGGGCGTCGAAGTTGGCGATGCGCTCGCGCAGGATCGAAACGAAGTAGCCCATCACGTGCGCAATCGGGTTTTTCACGGCGAAGAGCGTGGCGTAGAGGTTGCGCTCCGCGATGGTGTAACGCAGTTGGCCGGTCAGTCCGGTGTTGAGCTGGTCCTTCGTCACGGCTTCAAGCACCTGGTTGTTGTTGTTGGCCGAGGCACTCTCGGGATCGAACGCGATGTTGAGCGTCTGTGTCGCGACCGTGACCTTGTAGACGCGCTGCCACGGCATCTTGAAGTACGGGCCGCCGGGACCGATCACGCGCAGTTGCGGATAGGCGTAGCGCTTTTTCTCCTCATCGTTGAGCGACTCGGACATCGGGTCTTCCAGCGTCGTGCCGGGGAGACGATCGGCGCGGCCAAAGGTGGTGAGCACCGCGCGCTCGTTCTGGTCGACCGTGTAGATGCCGGTGAGGATCGCGCGAACAATGAAGTAGGCGACAAACCCGATAAACATCCCGGCAACGATCTCACCCATGCTGGTTGCTTACGCTGCGGCAGCACGAGAGCAAGCTTAATTCGGAATGACCATCCGCGGACTGGCCTCTTTGCTTGTTCCTATATAATGTCGCGCCATGCCGCGCTTTCTTCCTCTTTTCCTTGCCGTGCTGCTCACGCTGTCCGCACGCGCCGATGAGCCGCTAGCTGTGAAGATCGCGAACACAGAAATCAAAATCCCCCTCCCCGCCGGCATGGTCGATGTCCCACCCGAAGATGCCAAGGAGGTCAACGACCTGACTCCGACCGACTGCGAATTGCTCCGCGCCTGCGTCGAGGCGGACGCCCTTGATCGCACCAAACCGCATGACCCTACGGCCAACGTTATGGATGCCTGCGTGTACTCACTTAAGGACGTTCACGAAGATGTTTACTCGGGCGACTTCATCGATTTTGTGGGCCGCGTCTCCAACGACGCCGTTCATGGAGTCCTTCGCTCGGCCACGTCCTCGTTCGACTTCGAGGAAACGCAGAAACGGCTCGACGCCTTCCAGAAGGACACGGGCATTGCCATGCAGCCAGACGGGGCGCTTTACTCGCTCGGCATGGTCTCTCGCAGCGGCGGTTGCGTCTCGTTCATGACCGCGCACTACGTAACAGTCGTCCAAGACGGCAAATCCACCCGCGAGAAATGCCTTACCGTCGAGGGCTACCTCTTGCTTAATAACAAGGTGGTGGTCGTACTGACCACGCTACAGGGTCCCACCCTCCTGAATAGCGACATCCTTCCGCTGAAGCACGCAGCCGAGAAATTCCAGATCGCGCTGCAGGAAATCAACGGCTAGCCGACGTCCGACCACACCGCTACGGAATCGGCGGCGAAGATCTTCTCGAGCGCCTCCTTCGCGTTGGTTTCGGTGAGATGGAATATCTCGGAGTCCGGCTGCTGGGCGAGTTCGTCGGCGCGTTGCTTCGGAAAGCCTTCGATGATGAGGTCGAGATGTTTGCTCATAGACGGATCAGGTATTCGTGCTCGCGCACAAGTTGCGCCGTGCGCGCGGCGGGGATGACTTCGTATTTCCACGGCGAGCCTTCGAGCGCGGCGAGGTCGGCAAACGTGTCCTCTATATATATGGGGCGCGGCTGCTCGGCGACGAGCGGCAGGTAGCGCGTGAAGTTGTCCTCGTCGACCAGCTCGTCGGCGTACTCCTGCAGGCTGTAGCCGGCGACCGGGCCGCGGAGCAGCAGCGTGACGTCGGTCTTCTTCCACGCGCCGATGCCGGCCGCGATGCGGATGCCTTCCGCCGGTCGCGGGCTCGTGCGCGGGTCGGTTTCAACAATGACGAGGGTCTTGGGCAGCGACATAAATCAAAACGACACGAAACGGTCCGTGCTCCCAACCACATCCGCCAATACGGTGAGCCCGGACCACGCGGCGAGATCGTTCACCGGGAGGCGGCGGCGATGCGCGCCGTAGGCACAGCCGAAGAGACTCGCGCCGCGCGACTTGATGGCCTGGAGTTCCGGCGTGTCGACCGCCTTCACCGCGTCGTCGATGCAGTAGAGATAGACGCGCACGCCGGCATCGAGCGCCGCGTTCATCAACGCCACGGCGGGACGAAAATTGGGGTGGTCGGGGGCAGTCGTCAGCAGCACGCCCAGCTTCTTGCCGGCGAGTTCAGACATTGCCGTTGAATTTTACCGGAGTGAGATCGAGCCCTTCGGACACCAGCATCACCGGAATCCCGTCGCGGACCGGATAGGCCACGCGGCGGTCGGTGCGAATGAGCGCCGCCTCCACGGGCTGGTCCACCGTTGCTCCCGCCACGGTGTGCAACTGCCCCTGCCCGATGGCCGCGTTGATGAGCTCAATTTCATCGGGGAGCGCGAGCGTGACATCCTGCTGCGTCTCAGGGCAGACCAACAGGGCGAGAAGTTCCGGGTTCAGCATATCGATTTCCAATTAACGCTCCAAAAATGTTCTATTAGACGAGGCAAGGATTGCAAACTAGTCCAATTTAAGCTCAATTACCATCGTCGTGGTTTACAAATCTCTTCTTCTTTTTGGCGCGCCAGGTTCGGGCAAGGGTACACAAGGTAAAATCATCGGAACGATCCCGGGCTTTTATCATTGCGCGTGCGGCGACGTTTTCCGCGCGGTCGATGTCCGCTCTTCGCTCGGCCGGGCCTTCCTCGAGTATTCCAGCAAGGGCAAGCTCGTGCCCGACGACATCAGCATCGGCCTTTGGTCCGCGCAGATCGATTCCATGGTCCAGGCCGGCCGCTTCAAGCCCGATATCGACTTCCTCGTGCTCGACGGAATTCCGCGCAATGTGACGCAGGCCAAGATGCTCACCGAGAAACTCGACGTTCGCCGCGTTTTCCACCTGACGTGCTCCGACCGCAAGAAGATTTATGATCGGCTCCAGCGCCGCGCACTCAAGGACAACCGCCTGGACGACATCAACGAGGAAGTCATCGCCAAGCGGCTCCGGACTTATGACGAGGAGACCAAGCCGGTCCTCGACTTCTACGGCCCGAAGCTGATCAATCACGTCAACGCCGACCAGTGGCCTTATCAGGTCCTGCGCGACATTCTCGTAGGCATCGAGAGCGAGCGCCACTAAGAGCTCGAATATCAACCAGATTGGAACGTGTGCCCCTGAACTTTTTATCGTAAAACCTATGGAAACTACGGTCATCGCCTCTCCCACTGCGACAAAGCCTCAAACCAATGGCCACGAGCCGCGGGTCAGGACGCCGCGTCATTTTCGATTGCCTGCTGCGAAGGAAGCCGCCAACGTCAGTTTCATGCGGGCCATTTTTCTCGGCACGGCCGACGGCCACACGAGCGCAAAACGGGAACATTCGGGTATCTTGCTCCAGACGCGGGAGACCAGCCTCCTGCTCGACTGCGGCGCCGCGGCCGCGCGCTTCATGCTCGCTAAGAAGATCGACGCCAATGTGCCGGAGATGCTCTTCATCAGCCACATGCACAGCGATCACAACGGGCAGCTCTCGCAGCTCATCCAGAGCCTCTGGCTGCGCACCCGCCGCGCGCCGCTGCACATCTTCGGCCCGGCCATGATCCTCGAGCAGGTGCGCGACTGGCTGGAGAAGTGCCTCCTCTTCCCCGAGCTCATCGGCTTTCCCATCGAGTGGCATCCCGTCAAGCCCGGCAAAAGCTTTACCCATGGTCCGTTTCAGATGACCGCCTTTGCCACCGAGCATCTGCACAATCTCGCCGGCCACTTCAAGCGCGCTTATCCCAAGACCTGCTTCGATTGCTACGGGCTGATCATCGATTACGCCGGCCAGCGTTACGTCTACTCCGCTGACCTGGCCCACCCGGTTGAACTCGCGCCCGCCCTCGACAACGGCAAAGTCACCGCGCTGATGTGCGAGCTCACCCATTTCCCCGAGCGCGACCTTTTCCGCGAGATGGCCAAGCACGCCGTGAAGTCGGTCTGGATCACCCACTATCCCGACCACCTCGTGCAGCGCGAGGCCGAGCTCAAGTTGATCGCCAAGGAGGAAAAATTCCGCGGCGACGTGCATTTGATGCACGACAGGGTTGCCCACGACATTTGAGTGGGTCTATATTGATTCCTGTCGTCAGCCTAACTACAGGAGCGTACCATGTCTGAGTCTCTTTCGAAGCCCACTCTGCCCACGTTTAGCTGGATCGGTCACCTGAAGCCGGACGATCGCGAGTTGCTCAGCTCCTACGGCGAATTTTTTCCGGGCCATCCCGGCAACGTGATCATTGAGGAAGGCGCGATGCAAACCGAGGTCTTCGTCGTCATCAGCGGCAAGCTCGAGGTGCACGCGCGGCAGGAAGATGGCAGCGTGGCCCTCCTCGCACAAGTCGGCCCCGGCGAGACGCTCGGCGAGATCAGCCTCTTCAGCCCCGGCCCCGCCGCGGCCAGCGTCACGGCGATCGAGTTCAGCCAGCTCTGGCGCATCGCTGACGAATCGCTCATGGAATTCATGCAGGAAAATCCCGGCGCGGGCAATTTGCTGTTGCGCACGCTGGCTTCGATCCTCGCCCAGCGCCTGCGGCAGATGAACCCGAAGGCTTTCGGCCTCAGTACCTACGCCGTGGTCGACTCGCCCGAATTGGCCGCACAGGCTCCCTCCCCCGTCGCCGATGACAAGCCGGAGGAAAAGCCGCTGCCTCCCACCGACTCCCGCCGCGCGCCGCCACTCGACATCCCGCAGACCTACCAGGGCAAGCGCATCTCGGCCAAGACGCAGCTCATTGCCACTCCCGAGGTGGAAGAGCTCGAGCCCATCCCGCCCATCATCGAGGCCAAGGCGCCGGGTGCGGATGAGTCAAGGGCGTAGCGGCATCATCCCAGAAGACACCGCGTCCATTTCGAAAAGCGCAGTAACTCCACCAGCGCCACGCTGCCCACGAGCGCCACGGCGAAAACGGCCAACTGCGTCGTCGCGTGCTGATCATCCCGCCCGATCCTCGGCAGAAGCTGGTAGATCGTCTCCACGAAGAGCAGGTGCACGAGGTAGATGCCGAAGGCGATCGCGCCGAGATGCTCGATCACGGGCAGGCGCGCCGTCGTTGACCATCCCAGGGAGATCAGGAGGAAACCGAAACCCGCCACGGTTGTCAGCGCGCGATTATCCTGCAAACCCAGCATCAGTCCGCCCACGAGCCAAAGCACCACGAGCAAGCTGCCGGAGACGAGCCTCGGCACGTCCACCAACGCATTGAAGCGAATCTCCACCAATGCCAAAGCCAGCGCCAGCAGGCACGGCGGCAGCGACTCGTAGCTGAGCAACGCGGCGTAACCGAGTCGGGGCACGACGTCCGGCACCCGGCACAGCACGAGCATCAGCCCCAGCGCAAACAGGATCGCGATCAGCGGCAAACGCAGCCACGGCGCGGCCCGCACCAACTTCGCCAGCGCGAAGGCCCCGATTGTGGCGAGAAAAATGAAGGGCAGGAACCAGAGATGAAACGCCTCGCCGTTCCAGAAAAAATCGATGAGCGTGGTATGGACCGAGCCCGTGCGCGAGATGAGCAACGCATTGGCCCAGCGCACCCCGAGATAAATCACGGACCATGCCAGGAAGACGAGATACACCCGCCGGAACCGCGCCCGCGCGTACGGCAGCATCGAGACGTAACCGTGTCGCCACAAGGCACCGTAAGCCAGGTAAACGCCCGAACCGGCGAAGAACGGCACCGCAAACCTTCCCAGCTCAGCCCAGCCAATCAACGCTCCATGATACGTGACATGCAGCCAGACCACGCCGATGACCGCCAGCAACCGCAGGAGGTCCTGCAGCGGAAAATAGACCGGCCTATGGGTTTCAGTTGCTGCCATCGCCCGCAGGATTAAATCAGCTCGTCGGCCCACCGCAAGGCACTTCGACGCCGCGGCACCATCGCCCGCGAAAAAGTTCACGCGACTTGGGTGAATAAAGGTTGCCGAGGAAGGTTCGCCCGTTATTTTGACAGAACGCGCCCATCGGCGCCCACCAACCCCTCATTCGCTACGCTTATGCCTCAAACTGCTGACATCGCTCTCATTGGCCTCGCCGTCATGGGCCAGAACATCATCCTCAACATGAACGACCACGGCTACGTCGTGTGCGCCTACAACCGCACCACCAGCAAGGTCGACGACTTCCTCAAGAACGAGGCCAAGGGCACGAAGATCATCGGCGCGCACAGCCTCGAGGAAATGGTCGCGTCGCTGAAGAAACCGCGCCGCATCATGATGCTGGTGAAGGCCGGCGCGCCGGTGGATGAATTCATCGACCTGCTTGTGCCGCTGCTGGAAAAGGGCGACATCATCATCGACGGCGGCAACTCGTTCTATGAGGACACCGTGCGCCGCTACAACGCGCTCAAGGAAAAAGGCATTCTCTTCGTCGGCAGCGGCGTCTCCGGCGGCGAGGAAGGTGCGCGCCACGGCCCGTCGCTCATGCCCGGCGGCAATCCCGAGGCGTGGCCGCACATCAAGGCCATCTTCCAGTCGATCGCGGCCAAGGTCGACAACGGCGTGCCGTGTTGCGACTGGGTCGGCGAGAGCGGCGCGGGCCACTTCGTCAAGATGGTCCACAACGGCATCGAGTACGGCGACATGCAGCTCATCTCGGAAGCCTACAACCTGCTCCACACCGGCCTCGGCCTCAATAACGAGCAGCTCGCCGAGACCTTCACCACGTGGAACAAGAGCGAACTCGATTCCTACCTCATCGAGATCACCTCGAATATCTTCAAGTTCAAGGACACGGACGGCAGCTTCCTCCTCGACAAAATCCTCGATGCCGCCGGCCAGAAAGGCACCGGCAAGTGGACCGTGCTCTCCGGCCTCGACCACGCCGCGCCGGTCACGCTCATCGCGGAGGCCGTCTTCGCGCGCATGATCTCCTCGCTCAAGGACGAGCGCGTGGCCGCCTCGTCCGTGCTCACCGGCCCGGCCAACGCCAAGTTCACCGGCGACGCCAAGCAGACCATCGAGGACATCCGCCAGGCGCTCTACGCATCGAAGATCATCTCCTACGCGCAGGGTTACATGCTGATGAAGAACGTCAGCGAAGAGTTCAAGTGGAAGCTCAATCTCGGCGCCATCGCGTTGATGTGGCGCGGCGGTTGCATCATCCGCAGCCGGTTCCTCGGCGACATCAAGGCCGCCTATGACCGCAACCCGAACCTCAGCAACCTGACGCTCGATCCCTTCTTCACCACCGCACTCAAAAAGGCGCAGGACGGCTGGCGCCGCACCGTGGCGCTGGGCGCGACGCTCGGCATCCCCACGCCGACGTTCTCCAACGCGCTCTCGTTCTACGATTCCTACCGCAGCGCGCGCCTCCCGGCCAACCTGCTCCAGGCCCAGCGCGACTACTTCGGCGCGCACACCTACGAGCGCACCGACAAGCCGCGCAAGGAATTCTTCCACACCAACTGGACCGGCCAGGGTGGAACAACCGCCTCGACCACCTACAACGCCTAGAACCAAGGCAAAGGGATAAGGGCAAAAGGCAAAGGGACTGATTTCAAGTCTCAGCCTTCTGTCCCTTTGCCCTTTACCCTTTGCCCTTCAACCCTAATCCTACCATGTCCCTCGCCACGCTCACTCCCGACTGCCCG
>Ga0209611_10005941_pt1 | contig 20240 bp, 10 predicted proteins | sample S1TSphgellanicum_3_FD_187693 | JGI IMG/M metagenome (GOLD analysis project Ga0209611, IMG submission 187693) | Host-associated microbial communities from peat moss isolated from Minnesota, USA - S1T2_Fc - Sphagnum magellanicum MG (SPAdes) (version 2) | ecosystem: Host-associated > Plants > Peat...
TTTGACCTATACAAAGGATTTTCCATGGAAAAAATGGCCCAAATTGAAGGAAAAAGATTCCAAATCACCTAATTTGAATGGTAAATTTTAGTAGGTAGCCAAAAATATAGAAGGATTTTGTTTTTTTCTACTTTCAAATTTAGTTTGTAGCCAAATCTGGCTAAATCAACTTATGGTTGATTGCCACTCCAGGTACATCACAAAATTGAAAAAAAAATCATGTGTTCAACATGGATGCAACAAATTCAATTTTTCATGCTCAATTTAGATTCCTTGCCTTCTAAGAGTTGCATTTGTGGGCTATATCATTAAAATGGATGAGAATTAGTAGTAAAGTAATGTGAAAACTTATTGTGGCATCACACTTTTACACATGATATTGCACTCTTATTGGGGGTGGTATCAGCAAAATATATATTTTTAATTGGTCCATCACTATGATTGGCTTGGGTATCAAGATTTCAATGATGTCTCAATAAAATATTGTGCAAAATTCATATTTTATGGGTGAGTTGCGAGAACATTTAATCTTTACGATGGACATAGTAAATAATAATATTAGCACAACTAGTGAGCCACAGTGAACTAGCACCCACCAGTGCACCATGAAGGAAGGATGGAAGTGGTCAGGAAACAATTTTTTGTTGGGTTCCAGTTTCATACTTAACCAGGATGGTTAGCTCAATTGCTTTTTCTTACTACCTACCTATTAACAGCCCACAAGCAGGTTGTTAATAGGCATGTAAAACAGCCCTTACCTATGTATAAACCATCTACTTACCGAATAGTTACCTATTTTCTTACCTATCCACCTATAAATGAGACCTATTTCTTACATAATTGGGTACCAAGGTGAAACTATATACTAACTCAGTTGAGGTTCATTACAACTGAGTTATAACAGGCATCTGGTGAATGGTGCGTTGGTGGGTGCTGGTTCACTGTGGCCCAACTAATAGAAACGCTCTACCCCTCCCATAGCTCACCAAATCCTCATTATATTGTAACACCTATAAATTATTTTTTAGGTAACTCACACATGATATTTAATCACCATTTCAGATTTAGCTTTATCATCTCAGTAAAATAACATGGTCCAAAAACTTCAGTTGGATATTTTGTGGCTGAATATCTTTCCTTATATTGTAACAAAGACCTATTGTCATAGGGGTTTTGGACATCACTCATTACCCATCTTTAAAAAAACTTGACCCAAAATGTAGAGTATAACTTACTTTTGAAATAATTTTGTTGGAAAAAAAAGGTAAATCATAATTGCAATCTTTGATGTTTCACTTAGATGATCTCGTTTCATGTGCTTATAATTGTTACCTTGTCAACCCTTTTTCTAGATTGTTTGATGTCCTCCTAACTGGTACATACTACATACTTAGGTATGAAGAAGTTCTATGTGACTCCGTAAAGTAACAATTTATTGCCCACAATGCTACTGAACACCAATCTAGAAACCAAATAGGATGAAACTTCACCCCAAAACATCTCATGGAAATTTCATACCAAACAATATTTTAAAGTTTTTGAACATTGTTCCCTTCCAAAGACCTTGTTTATGGTCAAACCTAACATCTATGTGTTGAGAAAGAAAGGGGATTTAAGTAATTTCAACAAATGTTATTGAGGTATATTGGATTATTCAATACTTCTATTTTCAGGACTTCAATTAACACTTTTGGTTCAGTGGTATGTGACAAAATTGGAATACCATTGTAGTATGACATTTTTTGAAAGCACAAAAAATGTTGTGATGTTTTTATTAGCATTTTGAAGAGGGAATACATGTTTGTTCCTATGGATATATTGATTATGAACATTTTCAGACAACTTGCTGCTTTCAAACTTGTGAAATGGATAATTTTGAAATTCACATTTAATTTGATAATGAAAGTCTAGATATGGATTATGAACTAAGTTTTGTCCAATCTATATCTGTTGTGCATTCTTAAAGTCAAAATAGAAACAAGGACAAAAAAACGTTAAATACTAGGTTTAAGATTAAACATATTTCCCATCAAGAGATTGCCCATGTGCAATTGCAAAACCTCTTTAAAATATCACCCTATTATGCCCATAATGACTAATGCTGGAATTCAAGTGATTTGAATCAAAATTGAACATGAAAAATAACACCAGCTTTGATGCGAATTAAATTATTTTCAGAAATGTTTAAATCTTCAGAAATTGAATTTTTCAAAGAGAATTTTTTTGTGAAGGAAAATATTGAATCTTCAGAAATATTTCATTTGTCAAAATGAAATTTCCAAAATTAATTCATTATTCAACAAACACATGTCAAAGTTGCCAAGCTACTATGATATTCATTTCAGTAACTAATATCATTGTGAATTCTTTTGAAGCTTCAATTAATCAAGTTTCACAATATTACAAATCGGAGCTTCTTTGATGCTCACAAAGTAAAAAAGTTCAAGACATATATTCAAGATTAAGGATCACATATAGCCAAGCTATCCACTATATTTGTATAAACAATAACTCAAAACTTGAACATAAGGATCTAGGTGACCAGCCCTCAAACCGCAAGCAACAAGCAAACCAAATGCAATGAAAGTGTGTAATTTAATCATATCTTCTTTGGCTTCCATCAAATGTGGTCTTCTAGTTTTCAATGTGAAAGTGTGAAAGTGTTTCAAAAGGTTTGTTGCTCATGGTATTCCACATAGCTATGAGGTTACCAATAATAACCACCATATTTAGTTGCCATAGCCTCCGTGGAATTACCCTCCAACCTCCTTGCCAACAACCATTCTCAACACTAGTGACCTTTATGGTACCAATATTTGGCAAACTAAGAATAAAACCAACAAAGAATGGCACAAAAAGGTTGAACCTGTATAATATTGTGACTTCTGAACAGTAGTAGCTGGCATGGCCAGGGATGTTACTCGGTTGAGATCAGAAATCTCTCTACCTTTGATTCTAAGGACATATGTGGTGTGATGAAAGGAGGACATGTGTTTATTAGAAATGGCAACCATGGAGCATAACAAATGAGGCAAGTCCATTGCGCATTTGCATGGCAAAAGTAATTCTTCTACATAGAATTATGAAAAAGATACAAATAATAAGTTGAAACAAGGGGAAAATAATATAAAATATGTCAAAATGCAGTTTAATACACTAATTAATTATTCAGCACTTCAATGCTTAATCCATTTGTGTACTATAGTTTATTGGTGTTTGGTTCAAATGTTGAATTCTTCCATTCTTTTCTAATGAATGTTGTCCAGCTCAAAATAATTGTTTTGAAGGGACAAAAGTAAAACATCTTTGGCAAATGAATCACTGTGGTTTTAATATATGATTGGAAATTGAAAGTGCAACCCTACAAGGGTGGAAACACAAGATCCCTTAATATTTTCCGATTTGTAACATTTAAGGCAAAAGAAATTATTCAAATGAGTCCCAAAGCTATCCACCTTGAAACAAGTTATAGAACCGACTTCAAAAAGTAGGCTAGGAGTGGTGTTGGCTAGCTGTTAAAAAACACCCAATTATCCAAGTATTTTAATAGCCTACCTGCTAGTTATTGAATTTTTGGACAACTAGTAAAACCTAGTAGGTATCATCCAAAGAATCAACAAGACCCTTATTGGTTAAGTATTGAATTGTCAAATTTCAATTACCTACCTGCATGTTTGAATCTTGGTAGGTATGGATCCTTAAACTCTAAACATGTTTAATGTATTTAACACCTTCATGTTCCCATTTAATCTTGAATTTGGTACTTCTTGGAGATTGAAGAATTGCCTTTCTTTAATTTGAGTGAAATGATACTTATTTGATCACAGTTATGGCATGAATAGCTTTCTTGCCTGATATAGAAGCCCACATAAAGCATGAGGGCCCTTGAAGAAGTTATTTTCATCTTTTCCAAATGATGTGAAAAATATATACAGTGCAAATTATCGAAAATAATGATTTTTATAATTTATTGAAATGTAAGTAGTTGGCTTAGAATTGGATTATGAGAATATTTTCAATTTTTATAAAATATTCCTTTGATATTGTATTATCTCAATGCATACAAAAACAAGGCATCACAAACACATTGGCCCTGCCAATAGATAAGATGTTGTACATCTACCTACTGTGTCCACGCTTTGAACACCAAAACAATCCATTCCAATCTAAACAGTCTGAACACTTTCATCAAAGAAATCGGTTCACCTAATGTGGAACTGGTTTTTAATAAGGTAAAACTTCCAAAAGTTGGGTCCAATGCAATAGTCCCTGTCCTTGTGGGGGCAGGGCTCCAAAAAACCTTTTCATTTCACCTTCCATAAAATATACAACATAACTTCCACTAGCATGAGGGCATGGCCACAAAGAACCTAAACCATAGAATTAATATGAGTGATATACTAGACAATTCCCATGTCAGTATTTGATAATCGACCCTTATGCACAACAAATAAGTAACAAAACAAAACTAGGTTAATTGCTTATTGAGGATATTAGTAAATGACAAGGCAACTGATAAACAGGCAAGTATATATTTTTTGAATTTGTCATTGATACCTGGTGTGGTGCCCCCTTCCCTTAAGAAAAACTGTTCCCCACCAATTCTGACAAAAAATAATAATTGGCCAACACTGGTTAGAAGCTTTTAGTCATGCACCCAATTCTAACTACTATTTATTTTTAAAAGAAAATTGGAAATGATGCATTTACAATGGACAATTTTTACCTCATTTATTATAATATTAATATTACACTTCAATCCATAGTCAAAAGTGGTTACAAAAACTTATGAAGTAAATTTAACCACATTTTATATTATCCAAACATGAAACTAACCTTCCAGGATTGATGTTTGAAGTCCAATGTTGTCATCAATTGACCTTTTATAGTGTGTAATAGCACACAAACTAAATTATATCGACACGTGTAGGATTGTAAGCAACTTGGTTAATCTTGGAACTATCCGTGGACAAATTGGTAACTAAGGTTTAGAAACAAAAATTGATATCAAATGAGTCCATTAAAATTTCAAATTCCAATTATTTGATACCATTTATGACATTAAAAAAATTGTATGCAAAGACCTTGCCTGGTCAAGTATATACAAAAATTAAGAACCTGCCAACATTGGTGAGGACTCATGGCCTTCACAAGTATCATGGCTTTCAATTTATATAAAATATATTGTCAACTCTAATCAAACCAACTTTTTTAGGGGTCATTGAGTGCCCTAGCCATTGAAACCCATAGTGGTATTTAGGAATTACACCTTGTGGGGGAGGTTACATAATCACATGACCCTGAGTACAAAAGTTATGAGGTGACTACCTCAAAAGTGTCCTTTGGGGTAGGGTTGGGCATCCATTTTACCCTCACAATTTTAGTTACAATTTACCCACTTTTGAAAGGAGGGGAATATCCTTGATAGGGTGGAAGCTCACTCAACCATGTTTAGTTGGAAAATTAAGAGCATTTCCATCATAGTATCCTATAGCCACTTTGAAGAATAGAGTGGTGTAAAAGCCATTGTACCTTGCAAATCTACCATTTACTAAATTTTCAACTCTTCTAAACAAATTCATTGCTTTAGATTTGTCAAGGTTTTTTATTGAATTTAATGTACTGAAATAAATTGTATATCAATTTTGGAATTGTAATTTTAGAGCTTTATGAGTGGAAGCATGATGATATTTATCACTAAATTAATATAAAAGAGGAATTTGCCACCTGTGATAGGGACTTCTATTCTTTTTCTCTTACCACCTTGAATTATGAAATGTACCATAGGTTTGTAATATACAATGACCTAGTGGATGCATCAAATACCTCATAAGTGTAATTGTTCCCATCTAGGTCCAAAAGATCATGGCACATAGCATCATATGTCCATTCGTGTATAACTGGTGCAACCTGCATGTGGCTAATGTGGTGTTAAATCCTTTATTTTCTTTAGTTCATAGAAATAGATTGCTACTGGGGTTGGGAACCAGATGCCACATAAATCTAGAAACTAAACTTTCACTTCCAGAGGTGGTTGAGAAAAGTTGACATGACATTGAATAATGTTTCAAATCTCAAACTAAAGCTTGGAAAGGTGTGTTAGCCATTATATGGTAGACATGACTTGGGGAAATGGTTTGCAGTGGCAAATAAGGATGGGACATTTGCGAATGGATAAAATGGAAAGAACTTTGTTGACATTTGATTCTTGATTTTAAAGTCTTTGAGTGAATTGTGGTTCAACCTAAGTATTGGAATATTTTGTGGGGTTGGAGTCATGACTAAGCGTTGGTGGATGTTTTACTTGAAACTCTGGCCTCCTTAAAGTGAAGGTGTGAAATATCACATGCCCCTTAAAAGAAAAAAAAACATTTATTGCATCTCAAACAATGGATAATAGAGATCTCCATAAAGTGAAGAAAACATAATATTAATCTCCTAAGTTTGATCCTTAAGGGGGTGAGATTAGAAAGAAAAAAATAAAATAAATACATTGCATTTAAATGGGGAGTGAATACAAGGTGAAACCTAAAATTCCATTGAATTTTGTGGTAGTCTAAGTTTATTTATTTATTTATTTATCTTGAGCATCTTCATTATCATTGAGCTTATTGCTACTGTAATTATTTGAATCCATGCATTAAATACTTTGATACTAAGTTTCACCTCTGATTCAATAAAATTCTTTCACTTTATGAATAGCAAGGTTTGAGGTTAAAATAGGCAGGTAGGGGTGAATGAAGGACCCAAAGCAAGGTCACTTTAAGAATTTTTCTAATGTATTACAAACCCTTAAATATGACTTGACCATATAGAAGTTTTCAATAAGTATGTTTTTGCATCTGACATCTACCTAGTTGGTCATAGCCAACCATTAGTTAATCAATCAATCAATCAATTAATTTCAAAAATTAAACATTTGATTCATTTTTATTTTCTTTTGAAGCACAATGAGAGACCCAACGTGACAAGTCGTTGGCACCCCAAAATCAAGCTCACTGATAGATTGCCAATAAAATTTTCATCTGCACTCCACTTGGTTCAAACCTGTGACCAGAATGTGCTGTAGTGATGAACCATCACCCCTTGGGCAGACATTTGATCTATTTTTGAAGGTGAATTAAGAGTGTATGGACATTATAGTCAACAAGGAAACATACCAAATCAATTGAACGATCAACAATGATAAGTTCACATGTTTCCATGTGGGGAAACTCAAGAGTTGAGACCTTGTATCTCATAAGTTGTTCCCAAAGTGCATTTGCCAATTTTGCAGTTATTGGATCATGAGTTATGGTGCTAGTGGTTGTATTACCAAGAGTTGACTTGGGTGCATGATAACGCACAAAAGGAAATTCCTGTAATCACATGTTCCACCACTTCATGAAGCTTTTATAAGTAACAAGGCATGTCTATGCATAAAACCATGGCCATTTTACAAAACTTTGACAAAGGTGACAAAAAGAAGTCAAAGTTGTGGTGTTATGGCCTCCATCTTGGACATGTGACCAACATTTGATAATCATTAGCAGCGATTTTCATAATGCCATGGGAACATAGTTTTGAGCAGGTGTGGTCCTGCATCGGATTCAATCATGGATGTATGTTGAACACAAGTCTAAGACTTGGCCTGGCTAGGAGTGCTTGGTGAATGGGATCCACCTAAGCACTTGTGGTGATGTTAGCAAGTGTGAATAGCCTTGGGAAGATATCTCCATGATTTTAGCTAAAAAGGTCATTGCATTCCCCTAAAAGATCAAAAGTTAGAACATTCTTTAACGAGCCATGTACACACTAAGAACATCATAATCATGTTTGATTTAAGTTGTCATTGAAAAGCTCTTGACATGAATTATAGGTAAAGAGGTCATGTGTTCATAAGATTTAAGTATTGAGGGAAGGCTTATATCTATTCCAAACTACAAAAATAATTTGAAGAACTATTAAAACTATGAAAATAATTCCAAAGAAGACTCCTACAGGGAATATTTTACTTAAGAATTTGTCCCCTACAATTGTGGGGCCCAAGGACTTCCAAAAGTACATATGTACTTTTTATTACAAAGGTTTAATATGTGTTAGAGACTCCACAATTTTTTATGATGGCTCCAAATTGGGTACATATGCCATTAAATAAAACTCATCACCAATTACTTGATGGTGACCAAACACTTTTGATTTTTTCTCATATTTTTATCTCTTTTGATTGATGTAAAGAGTTATGAAAGCACCAAGCTAAGCTTTACATTACCTCATTCAGCTCCAAAAGCAAACCAGTAACACAAAGGAAAAACAAAGCATTTTGAAATCACATAATATGTTTTTGTTCAAACAATGTCTTATTTCTAGATCTCATATTTTCCTCAATTCTTGTCCATTTTCAATCATATAAAAATTTATGGGTGCACCACATTAATCTTATCATATTTGAGCTTTAGAAATAAAGGAACAACACAAAAAAACCATGAAAAATAATGACTGTGTTGAAACTTTAAATGTGAATTAAGTCAATGACTGAACATTGACCCATCTATTTTTGACAATTATATCTTCCTCGTTTGTTTTGTTGCTTGTTTTGAACATTCTAAACTGCTGTGTGTGTGCAAAGTCAAGCTCTAAAACAACTTTTAAACTTGAAAAGAAAAGGAGGAATTTCTTGGAATTCAAAGCTCTATGAGCTTAACTGTTTACTCAGTAACATGTCTACCCTAGGTCCTATTCATTATTTTCTTTGTGTGACCAAAGGAGTTGAGGTCACTAGTTTTGACACATGGGGTTGATGACCCTCAAAGTTGCTCCTTTTTTACCCAATTAGATGGAGCTAGGGAACCCATCAAACACCCATGAAATTTCCAATTCATGTTCTTGTCAAAGAATTACTAGGCAATATACCCATTTGGTGAATCTTAAGGTGCCATTTGAAAGTAGTAAATTACCACAATATTTATCTTGAAGCCCATCCATCAGAGGACATACCTCAACAATGATGAACATTCTTTTTCAGGACACAATTGTGAAAAAAATGCACCTTCATGGAAAAGAAAACTGTTGACAGGCGTGAAGCAATTATTTGAACACATTCATCAAAATCATGGGACCCTTCCTTGTACTCTCCAAAAAATCGTTCAAAAGTTCTCATATTGCCTGTTGTGAAACCCTTTTGACATGATTGGATAATTAATTCCTTCAACAACAAATTTCAATTATTGAGCATGTAGACATATTGCAAAATTCAACAAATATGAGTTCCAATTTCATTGACATATTTGTTTGATGTAGAGTATCATGTGGTAATAATAAACAGAATTTGTATCCATTGGATTAATAATTCTTGACCCCAAATTCATTCTTAATTATTTGTTGTCGTTGGTTTATTCGATTTTCATGGGTGTGGAATGTTGAAGGAATACTTGCATGTCCACTGTTAAATATTCCAAGTTCATCTGCATGAAATTTCTACATTCATTTTGAAATAAATTAACTACAGTATTATGAGACACACCCACTTTATTGATAATATCGTTGGGTGTATGTAAACATATAATATTAATATTTAGAATGTGGCATAGTGGTAGGCACATTAGGTCTCCAATTAAACACCCATGTTGAAATTACCTTTAATTGGATGATTTCCAAAATTGTAGCATTAAAGTGATGCATGTAAAACATCTTTTTGAAAAAAGCCATATGTATAATTTAAAGAAGAAGCTTTCAATCATTTTGGCTACCATTAAAAACAAATTGAGAGCCGTAGTGCACAAGGATAGAGAATTGCTTCACCATTATTATTATTTACAAATTGCAAATACACAAATGATGATGCACAATCCTCAATTCATGCACTAAAAATGACCAATAAATTTTCAACTTTCATAAAAGGAACAGTTTACCTCTTTCAGATTTGTGATCCGTGACATCATACTTGCATTATCCTTGATACTCAACAACAACCCATGAGAAATTGGAGAAGAAAAAAATATATGTGCCCTGTCATAAGTTTTTTATATCTTTCACTTAATACCATATATGCATAATTTAGGCCCTCTTTACACTAGGAGACAGGGCCAAAAATTATTACTAATAAATGCCAGAAAATTGACCATCCCAAGGGTTGCAAATTGGCTTCCTAAATTCGATGGAATCCGTTTTTCAGCCTTGGGGCAATATACGGGCATAAAGTTCACGTTTATTGGGGCAGATTGAGAATATTTTTTTCTATTTCAGCCTTGACTCCTAGTGTAAGGCCCTTGGCGCTGATTTCAACTTTCGCACCAATAGGAATGCTTGATTTGGGTTGAACATTGGCCCTGACTCCTAGTGTAAAGCGGGCCTTAATATTGCTGATGCAAAGACAATATGTTCATGAAATTAAAACTACTTGGCTTGACTTGGAGTAAAACATAATCTTAATTTGAATTGAATTGCAAAAGTCAGTGGGCAATGTTACCGACTTTTTATATAATGCTGACTTTCCTGACATATCTTCAATCAATGACTTCACCCTGCATCAGCCAATGAGGATTGTGGAATTTCATGCCCCAAGTGAATGTCAAACCCATGAGTAACCATGCCTGTCCCCTGATCGCTACCCATCTTTCAACATCTTTCATTAATCCTTAAAAGTGTGGGCCCTGTGTCGTTGGCCCAAGCATATTAAACCTCTTGTAACATCACCCATCCCAATACTATTCAGTCGGCTTAACTTCAAACTTCTTTGTGAAAAAATCATCTGTTAGAATTTTAATTCATTTTGGGAGTCAAAAATTCTCAAAATTCAATCACGTTTGCTTCATTGGTCTGACAACTGTGAAATGGCAACTGTGCACACCACCTTGTCAAAGGCTTTTCTAGCTTTAACAAAAGCAGGGAGGGTCAATGGGGGGATAGTTGGCAGGGTTACAGGGTGATCACATCCAAACAAACCAACTCTTATTTGAAATATAGATACCAACCATTTCAGAAACATGCAATAGCCCACCTCTCAGCAGATGATTGAATAAAGTAGATAGCATCAAGGGCAGGCAGTGGTTCCCTTCTTTTGTTGATGTCCTCTACCACTGTCCCCCCCCACCCTCCAAGCAAAAAAGTAGTGATCGATATTAAACTCAAATAACCTACCTATTTAACAGTTCAAGCATGAGTAACAGATTCCTATTGAAAAAGTTTTTAAAATGCCAATTAACTTTTAAATGTACTAGCCTCCTAGGGTATTAATTTAAAAAAATTTAAAACTAGTTTTCAGCAAATCCAATTTAGATTTTTGGTCAGTGATTGGTTCATTGTGGGGTTGCCTTTTATTTATTGAAATAAATGTTTTCACAAAACCAATATCAACACTTTTTTGTTTCAATTGTGAATACAAAATGAATCATGAATGGACATAAGATGTGTCCATGTTGAGAGGGAAAGATGTGTGCACATGATATGCCTTCATCAGTAATCTCTGTCATTTTGCATGAGCAAGAGAGGACCTTTACTGTCATTTCGTCCACTACTAGCACCTGCAAGTACCTTCCCATTATTGAACTCTTCAAAGTTCAAACCTTTTTCATACCCATCTCATGTCCAAGGATATTCCACCCAAAAAAAAGTTTCAGGTGTTTATGTGAAGTTATACTAAAACCATGAAGCTTGAAGGGTAGGCTTTTGTACAAAATAATGAAACCATTGTGACACCCTTTCACAACCTAATATGACATTCTTTGTACAGCTCTGATTTTCAATGTTGGGATGGAAAATTGTCATTTATTTTAAGCAGAACAGATGAATCAAATGTTGACCCCTCCTTAGAGTTTTGGTAGTTTCTCTACCACTATGTCACAAACTTGGCTTAAAGCCATCATCTTTGGTGACCAAAAGGCACTAAGTCTGACAGTAAAACTCATGCCAACATTTGTATTTTCAAGTCGCTACTAGATCAAGCTAAAGACATTGGCTCATAATAGCCCACCTAGCTGTAGGGTAAACCATTCATCCAAATATGAGCAACCTTTGGCCTTGGTAAGAGAATTTGGTAACACACCCCCCCCCCCCCACCAAATGATAATTATTCATTTTCCACCTTCCAAAGGAGAACTAATCTTGAAGGTGAAGAATCATTCAATTATGGTTATTGGCAAATTTGGAGCCTTTTCCTTTTTGAGGGAACAACTCAATATCCTGACCATGCAAATAATTTAATATGACAACAAATTACACCTTCCATTCTGTCGATGCTTCATTTATCTTGACCATATGCAACATTTCAAAAATGCCTGCACATCCACTTCACAAATGTATTCATCATGTCTAGCTTTGAATAAATACTATTTATATATGGTTTTGTCATATCAACACATAATGTTCAAATAGATATATCAGATTTTGCCAAAACAAATGCATTGTGAAACTACAATGATTCTGTTTCATGCAAAAATATTAAACTTCATCTTGAATCCACTTGAAATTCAAACCTTGAAAATGGAATATCGATATTAAATTTGTTTAAATGCAACAAAAAGCATTTTTAGCTTAAATTATTGGAATTCCAAAATGACAATAGGTTTGTGTACATTTTCGAGTAATATGTTTAAGGGAACAATAATCTTTGTGTGAATAACTCCCATTCGCCATTGCTTTTTATCCTTGATGTTTGAACAATTTAAACAAATCATGTTTAATTTTTGTCAAAATCTTCTTCGTTCACTTCTTCCTTGGCCATTACCATTCTGATAAACATAAACATTATCATTTTAAAATGTATTTGATCCATTAGCCTATATGTTTACACATAATTTCATGTTAAGAATTTTGTCATTCTACCATGAACTTAACCTCTGTTTTCTTCTGACTACTATATAACTTAGGCTTTTCAATTCAAGAAATACAACATCCTAATCAACTATAATTAATGCATGTTTCAATGATTGATCTAAACTTATGCTATCCAATACAAAATTCTATCATCCTTGATGGCAAATACCATTACCTCTTTGGAAATTGGATCACAATGAAAAACTGCTATCTTTTTCTTGGTATTTCCATTTGCATGCAATCAACGTGATCTGTTAAATTTGAAGGTAATTTCAAAAGTGTCATTGTGTATCAATAATCAATCTGATTTGTGGCAAATTGTAATGTCATCGGAAAGGGGGTGTGGTTCAAAATCACATGATAATGTCCCCAAGTCCAATGTCCAATTCATATTGCCAAAAAGTCGTCAACCCACTTAAAATTAATATATGCATCCTTGATAAGTGTACATGCAAAAGATATTTTCCCTCAGAATTAAAACACATCAAAATATGACAAGTACTCAACACAAAAGTAATATACATTTTAAATAAAATTATGTTCAATCATTTTTTTGTGCTTAATGTTCAACACCACGCATCATTCACAGGACCTACAATTAGGCCCACACCTTGATAATGAAGAGAAAAAATTGTTCTAGAGAAAAAAGATCCAATGCATTTAGAATGCATCTTATGTTTTTATTAGAAAGTTGTAGAGTAGGGTAAGTGGGCCCACAACCAAATCAAGGTCCATAATTGAACATCCTTCTAATTCAAGGTAGACCTCATGACCCAAAATAATTCATTGCTAGTAATTGCACAACAAATTGAATATTACCAAAGGTCCAATAGTTGATTATTGGTTTGGAGATTTTGAAGGACTTGTTCAGTCATGGGTAATTTGACATTTGGAATTGGATAATGGGGAAATTTTATCAATATGAATCGATTAGTGTGCACAAAGTTGTGTTTGGTAATGGGTATATTTGGTCGCTCAAGCCACATTGGTAATAAAGTCATATTGTCACTTTGGTAGGGGATGGACTTATTTGGAGATTTTTGCCATTTAATACTAATGTGTTTGGTCATTGCAAATAATGTCTAATATTTCAAGCTTTAGTGGTTGTGGGGGAAGGAGTGTTGTGTCATGTATAATGTGTACAGTGACATGTTCTGGGGCATTTAGGGCATTGTTATAAGGTTGGAATGTGTTCTATGGGCTATTGGTGTCTAGACTAGTGCCTACCAAAAGTATTGGAACATTTAGGTCATCTAAGGCATAGTCATTCAACCCTAGCTTTCTAAGCTAATAAGTGTTTGGTACCAATCTATCTACCCTATGCATTGGACAAACAAAAATCATAAACATGTGTTTAATTAATTTGGATTAAAATGTTAATTTTTAAACTTAACTAAACATGGTGAATGCAAGGAAGGTCACTTGATGGCCATCAAGTACAACTTATAAAAACTTCAATTTATCAAAACATTAAAAAAATAACATAATTTGAACTTAATACAATAAGAGGAGTAAAAGGGCTGGTGGGCAATAGGTCATTACTATATATAAAATGAACTAAAATAATGAAATTTGCATATATGCAAGTTAGATTACTACCATAGAGCATAGGTCCATATCAATATGACAACGAGTCAACATAAACATAAACAAATAATAATATAAAAAATACTCTTTTTAGAGCCAAATAACCATCAAATTGCATTTTTAAAAAAATTTAATAGACTTCAAAATAATAACTAGGGTACGAGACTATTGGTACATAATTATTACTAGTGGTACCCGTGACCTTCGGACACCCGTGGCTACGTCACTCCAGCCACCCCGAACGCGCAGTGGTCCCGACCGACGTTGTGCGGGTATTAGAACCAGTTGTGTGTACCTTCAGGTTATCAGTCCAGGTATATACTCCCTTACCCGACGTGAGAAAACCCAAAACCCCGGTTCTGACATTTTGAACCTTGGTTCCCGAAAATTTTGGAAATTTCCAAAAACATGCTCCTCTATATAACCGTTGGTTCTTTCGGTAGTGGGGGGGGGAGGGGAGGGAAGGTTTTTATATCCGCCTCTAGTGCGGTGGGAAAGGGATGCGATCCGACCGTCATTCCTATCCTTCGGACGGCTGCAATGCTTTGTGGAAACGGTTTGTACACGAAAACCGTGGTGGTCCAACCCTCGTCACAGACTGACATCAGTCGCCCGCTGCTTCACCGGCCTCTCCCTCCCCCACCCCCCAAAACCCCTGTCAGATAGACAGACAGATGGACGGACGTAGTGAATTAATATATATGATTTACCTTGGAGACCTTGGGCCCAAGTCTTGAAAAGGAGTGTAAGTAATTATCTTCAAGAATGGTCACATGTTTTTAAGACCATATTATGGAACAACGATTGGGTCTTTAGAATTGACATCAAAAATGGCAAGAATGAAACCTCACATGTAATTAGATCTTCAATTGCTTGAAACCATCCAAGTGTGTTGAACTTTGAGTTGGCAAAGGTTTTGATAATTCAAAAATGTTTTCTAGTAATCCACATATGGACCAAGCTTTAAACATAAGTTTCATCCTTGCACATCCTTAGCCTCCAAAACTCTACATATTTAGAAAGCCCATCATTAATAGAGTTTCTTTTTCAATTGACTCGGATGCATCATTCCCCTTCGTAGGGTGAAAAGGAATAGAATTTGGAAGTCCATTAAATAGCTTCAATTGACCTTAATCATTTGCATGCCACGATTGAATTAGGGATTCCATAACACACAATAGGGGGTAGTTTATACTACATCATAGGCCACTCAATTAAATCCATAAAAAAATGAAATGAATGCATGTCCATATGCCCAACTAAGATTTGTGGCCCATCCTTCAAACAACTCTTGACCCTAATTTTGAATATGGAATTTATTGGATAAGTTGGGGAATGAAGGGATGATCTTGTGAAATCATAAATGTTTTCATCAAGTTAGCCAAAACATAATTATCCTACTCTTTCAATCTTTGGAAAGATATATAAAATTTCCATCTATGTCTTCATGGGTGTGCCCAACAACTAAAAACCTTAGTTGCACTTCTTTGAACATATTTTTTACAATTAGGAAAGATAAGAATGCAAGCAAGTGACAATTCTTATTATCCTTCACATAGTCGTCCATTTGAATAAACACCTTGAACTTGACAATGGTTTAACACCGATGAAGTTTTTTAAAACCTTCAATGTAAGCAACCAATGAAAACTTCATCAATGAAAGAATGCATTTTGTGGTTCATGTTCAAACAAAATCCTTTATTCATTAATTAACAAGCTCCTTTTCTAAGGTTAAAATAAGTTGCAACAACGACCCAATTTTACAATTGGGATCATTTGGCCAAAAATTGTTGGAATATTGATCAAAGGTTGCATCTTCATTACCATGGGTAATCATTCCATTCAAAGTGACTGAGAATTGACCAAGACTTGAAACCATTCTATTTTTTACTACAAGTCTTGGAAAAACAATTTTGAAATAATCCATCTTGTCATGGATGATACAAATGTATTATTCCTTTAATGGGATTGGTTTAAATTTCCACATATGAGAAAATCATCCACATGATTTATGGTGAATGTTTTGTTTTTGTAATTTCATTTTGTTTTCCTTTGCGCCATCACTATTATTTTTAACTTTTCATATCAAATCCTTCAATGATTCACAAACAATACATTTGGCAATGTTGAACCCCATTTCCTCACATCAACATTCAAGTGATCATATCTCCTTCTCAAGCAACTCAAAATTGATTGAAAGATTATTTCAATGTTTAATGTCTTGCTAATTTGCAATCTAAAAGAGGACCAATGTAAAAAATTTATAAAAAGGTCAACATTTCAAACCTTCAAATTGATTGAACGTTTTTGACAATATGTAATCAATGTTTGATTTCAGCTTGGTGGCCATCAAGTGGTTCATGACAATACACCCTATATGTTGATTGTGCCAAACTCAAAACTTTGTACCAAGCTTCTTCATAAATATCAACCCCTTCAATAATGATAAATTTATGTTTGTTAACATTAGCTCTCAAATGCATTTGATGTGGAATGTTTAGACCATAAACTTTTTGATCTTCAAAAGACATATTCCAAAACTCCTCTTTCACCCACACAATTTTTTCATGAGGAAAATGTGGACTATAATTCCAAAAACAGCAGACAACTCCAATGTTTCAAGTTGATTCCTCATACAACAATCTATCCATCCTTGAAATGGAGACTTCTAAGTTTGATGACTTTGTCTTCCTTTTATGGAAGGTATATTGTTTTTTTCTCAACACCAATTTTTCCTTTTGCATCCACATATAATATATGATTCTCATTGTGTGACTTGTTAGAAGTGCCCTCAAGGAATTCCCATCAAAAATAGTCTAAGACAATGGCCACTTCCAAATATTCATTATTGTCATTTGGACAATGCAAGATGAGTAATCCAAAATGATCCTTGCCAATATCATCATCAAGAACTACCTCCCTTGGTTCACACACGACTTGCCTTTTGACAACAAATCTTCAACTTATTTACAAGATCACATTTAATCTTACTCCAACTAAAAAGTTTGAATGAAGGCATATGTGAGTTCCTACTAAAAGCTCCTCCTCCAATAGTGTGAAGGTTATAGTCTAGAATGTCATTTTCACTAATAAAATTATCATCGTTGTTGTTGGAACCATCATATAAACTTTCACCACCACTATTTGATTTTAAAGTTATTAAATTATCATTCATTGAGCATTATTGTCATATTAATTTGAGGTAGGCATTCACATGTAACATGGCATGCTCTCTTTGTTTTGAAATTATTTAACCCTTTAAGACAATTGGAGTCCATGCATTCACTTTTTTAAACTACTAACATTGAAGTTCGTTTAACTTCCAAAGAAAGATCTTTTGCTAGCCAAAGCAATCCATATCCACATTTTATGCTTGGAGTTGGGCTAAGAAGACTTTGTTATGTAAAAGAATCAAACATAATTGATGATGAAACATTGGTAATTTTCAATTCCAAAAGGACCAAATATTATAACAAGCATGGCATCCTTTAATTTCCCAAAACCAATTTGCATTTTTTTTATATTAGACAAAATTGCATAAATCAATATTGTCACCAACATTTAATCCCTTAGCCATTACTTGGTTTCAATAAATTAATGGATTCACAAAACAAATGTGAATTTGTACAACACTTGAACCAATGATACCCATATCAATGACCATTTTGGAACCAACCATTAAAAAAAATGCTTGATGTAATACCAAAATAGATTAGGTCAAAAGTCAAGAGATCTTATTTCCACTTATTTCTTCCAATTGGTTTTTGTTCAACCCCATGAGTAAGTTGAAAATCCATTTGGTGGCCACTCAATGGAATTTTGATCTTCATAAGACACAAAATCCACTTAATGGCTTGCCTCCAAATGATATAAGTTAATCGTCAAATAGAAACCTTTTTGTCAAAATCAAAAACTTCTTTGGTGACCATTAAGCTAATTTTTAATCTTTATGAGATTCAACATAAACCTAGTGGCACCAAGTAGATTTCATGTCTAATAGATGTGGAAATTTGACAAGGTGGATTATTGTTACTTTACTTCAAAAATAAATAAATCAACCTAGTTGCCAACGTGTGGGATTTTTTACCACCACCAAATAATTATGTGTTAAAGCATACCTTGTCTTTCACAACACAATGTTTCATTTTACATGGTTTTGCCAAGGTATATATATGTTTCATATAAATTCATTTAAAATTATACACATGATAACCCATTTTGAATTTTGCAATTGGCCTTTACAACTACATACTAATCAAAAATGACATATGCAACTAATGACTAGTGAGTTCCTAAACCCATTTAATCACAAGGGACATTTAGTTGCAAAGCCCAATCATTTTAACAATTAAGATTTTAAATTTTTCTTATAATAATGAAATTTCATGTCCTCATTAACCTTAGTATGATGTGTTAAGTGCATGCCATCTCAACTTAATCATTTTATTCAATTAAATGTTATAAAAGATGCCTTGATGGATGGATGACATGAGTAAAATATCTATAAACATGTTATGAATCATTGCACATGACCAAAAATCGACCTAGTTTAACCCATGTAGTTAACATAGCCAAAAGTCAACCTAATTTAACCTAGCTAAACTATGCAACCTAACCTAACTTGCCTAACCAAAAGTCAACATAACTAAGCTAGCTACCTATGTTAAACAACCTAGGCTACCTAACCTAGCCTCGATGGTTTAAATAAAAAAAAAACATTGGACTCTTAACCCAAGAAACTTAGACTAGGCTACTTAACCTAAGCCAAGTGGCCTAGGTATCATAGGTTGCAAAAATGAGGATTTGAATCTCTCCCCTTCATTTTGGGGTTCATGTCCTCATCCATTACACTACCACATTTTTTTATATTAATTATATTCAACACAAATTTATAAAGCTCAAAAAATTTAGCTTTGAATTAACATTGGCCACCTTAAGTTGACTTAAATCAACCCACCTACTACCTACCAATTTAGATTAGACCTATATTTCCCTAGGATGACTTAAGATGAACTAATTTGTCAACCTATATTATTTACTAACCTAACCTAGGTTAACCCAAGCAATTTTTGGTTAAAAAAAAATTAACCTAAGATAATTATGCACTACTAGGAAATGCGTCCTAGTTCACTCTAGGTTTCACTAGATTTTTTAGTGAATTTGGACAGTTTTACCTAGTGAAATTGTGAACGAGGACCAGATGCTATGGACAATGACTTGTTTCACTAGTACTTAGTGAAACAAAATTACTCTCAAGTGAAATACAAATTTACCTAACTATTCACTTATTTGTGTGGTCTGTATTAGTGACAGCATTCTTACTTTTATTATCTCTTCCAGTATTGGCAGGTGTATTTGCGCCTGACAAGGTAATGATGCCTTGGTCGAATTTGGATACTAAGGTGGGGCCTTTAACTGAGGTAGTTAATTAACTAACTAGTATGGAAATTAATTAAAATTTAATTATTTAATATAAAATATTATTGATAATTTCATGATTTTTAAAGCCTACTATTTATTGACGCGTGTCACTACCTATGCTAGGTTAAAACCTAGGTAGGTAAGGCCACATAATCAACCTAGGCACCTAGCCTAGAAATTTGATAGGAAAATATTCGGTCAACATACCGACATTGACCACACACAACACCACCCATGAGGTTTGGTCCCTTGACCTTTGGAATGGGGGCAAACATCCTTACCATCAAGCCATCCCACTTGTTGTGAAAATATGTTACATTACAATCTATTTATCAAATACTTCATTTTAAAAATTACAAAAACATAAACTTTGAAAATTCATATCTTATTGAGATTTTGTTCAAATGAAATGATTCAAGTTTTTTTTAAAAAAAAATTCA
>Ga0209611_10005942_pt1 | contig 20236 bp, 16 predicted proteins | sample S1TSphgellanicum_3_FD_187693 | JGI IMG/M metagenome (GOLD analysis project Ga0209611, IMG submission 187693) | Host-associated microbial communities from peat moss isolated from Minnesota, USA - S1T2_Fc - Sphagnum magellanicum MG (SPAdes) (version 2) | ecosystem: Host-associated > Plants > Peat...
GGTGGCTGAAAAAACAGTCAAACAAACGAAGAGGTTACAAAATCCAAGGATGGTAGATGGAGATGATAGAAATGACATGGTAGACATGGAAGACATGGAACATTAAAGTGAAAATGAAGACCATGTGTTGAAAACCATGGAAAACAATCCTAACATGAAAACAAAAGAAGAAAAAATCAAGAGGAGGTGCAATCATGAATCAATGAGCCAATTTGTCTACTTTGTTTCAAAAGACTATAATCTTTTTGCCAAAAAAACTTTTTCATAGAAAGTAATTTTTTAACAAAATATTTTTGAAATGACTACTTTTACATACTATAGTAATGGTGCACTAATGGCCATACTAATTGTATCAATGGGAATCATAATCAAAAGTTAGTTGCAAGTGTATCCTTTAATGGGTAATGGAAATGTGGACACGTGGCATGATCACATGTATGTACATTGTACATTAGTTGCAACATAGTTGTTTATTTAGTGACACATTTATAATAGTTTTAAAATAATTGCCACATGCAACTATAATGCAATTCTTGAAAAAATCAAACATGGTTGTTACATATGTATGTACGATGTGTATAATTTATCATATAAAAGACTCATTTTGAATTCACTTGCAACTAAAATATAACTAACTAATTTTTTAATGTGGTAAGTGATTTATTAATACATTGCAGTTTTAAAGGGATAATTGCACAATAGTTATAATACGCAAAGAATAGTTGTATAACAATTGCACATGAGTTGTTTTTTGAATTTTAGTTGCAAGGTAGTGTGGTTTCAATCGACGCAATTTCTCATAGTGACTTCTTTAGTTTCATTGGCATAAGTATTCACATGTTTCATCACAGTTCCATTTCAATGCCGCCAACTATCCAATGCATCATAGAAGGGACATTCATGATTATCATTATTTGAATTTTTTTTTGTAATTTTGTCATCCTTGTATTGTTTGTAAATTGCATTAAATTATCACTTGTAAACAATTGGAATCCTTGAGAATTTAAAGATGGAAGCCAACATTTGGGTGTGGAGCTTCAACCATGTATCCACTCTAAAAACAAACCAAATGAAGTAAGAAGCCATGAAATACAAACTGAAAATAGTTCATGAAATTTAAAAATTTGAACTCCAATACATGGATAAAATAAATGGAAAGCATTTCAAATTATTTGAAGTAAAGATGGCTTGGTGGTTAGTTATTTTCCCTTCCCCTAAGGAGATGAGAGTTCAATCCTCATAATGACTGAAGTAAAGAAAGGTGAATGAGGGGAGAGGAGGGCAAGGGCAAGAGGCAAAGGTCCAACTAGCCCAATTTGAATATGATTTTTTGCAATTTTTTCTTTTACTTCATGTAAATTTCAGACCTAAAGTCAAATTATGTTGACATGCATAGCTAGGGTTTCAAAGTTGAAAAACAATTTCAAGGATGAAAACAAAATTTAATTTTTTTTTGTTATTTTGGCAAATTCAAGCTCCATTTATTCTCTTAGAGCAATGAGGTGTAATATTTCACCATCCACCCAATTTTTTTTTAGCTATTTCACTTTCTTCATCTTCATCTTTCATTACAACTACCTTCTTCCTTGGTGTTCTTTTCTTTGGAATGGGAATTGGTTTAGGGATTTTTTGTAAATCCAAATCCCCTTCCACTTGTGAAAATTAGCACTTCAACCTTCCACTTTTTGCCCCACCTTTCAATTCACCTCCATTTCATGCACTTGGAAGTACTAAAAATGCACCATTTTAAGTAATCACCTTGTGAGGATCTATAAAACTAGCCATATCAACTTTAAAATTGGTCAAAAATGGGGGAGCTTGTGTGCTTTGAACAATGTCCTCAATCCATAACATTTCTTCCAATCTCATAGAATTTGAGCAACAAGAGTAAAAAACAAGCAAAAAATGAAAAAATGAACAACTTTGGACCCTAGCTTGCACTTTGCTTCTCCAAACCATGAGCTCTCCGTTAAGCTTTTTCTTGTTTGGTCTAGACCAATTAATTTTCTCTCCAAAATGATACCATGTAGATTAAATCACGATTTGATTTGTCTTGGTCTTAATCCTTGTCTAAAGGCCTTGGGATCAATTTGACCAATAGGAATGCTTGATTTCATTGGACCCTACTCCTTGGACCCTTGTCTAAAGTGGCCCTTAGAAAACCTTAATCAAAGTAGTTGGCCCCATCATGGGACCAACAAGTATCATTTATCAAATTATTAAAAGTTAAAAAAAATGTTAGGCTAAGTGGTCGGGTTGGCCCATCATCATAAAAATCAGTGCCATAATTGGTGTGCAGAAAAATGAATGAAGACTAAAGCTCAAACAACCTTGCAAGAAATGAATTAAAGGTATGGCCACACTTGGTGTTAAGGGCTTCCAACTTACATCACCTTAACATCAACAAATTGCCATGAATCACAATGCTACAATTTCTAACGTTGCAAGTTATTATCAATTTCCTAAACATTCTTTCAAGATGATGTTAATTAATATTTAGTTATCTTTTTGGAGTTTGCAATCTAGTCCACACCTACTAGGATAATCTTTTTTTTTTTTCTAAAGAGAAAAAAAATGAGGATAGGTAAGGATGTTTATTAAACGTAAGGTTAACTTGTGAATTTTTGAGACTTTAGTTAAAAGTGATGTTAGGCTCTGAAATCTACTTTTTTCAAAGATTTAATATTAGTTAATAATTATGGCTACTAACATCAATACCATGTGATATGTCAACTTAAGATTGTCATTCATTTAGCCTCATTCAGGGGCTTTATTCATCTTTGTATTAATTAGATGGGGGTGCACCCACAGTTGCTTTATAATTTTAATTAGAAGGAGCCACATTTATTGGCTATCATCCATTTTTCTAGAACATTGTGCAGCCCCCCAAATTAGAAGCAGAGATATGCATCCCTTCAGCATACCTTTGGCATATAAATAAATACATGGGGGTTGAGCTGTAGCCCAAAAATATGGGATAAAATCGAGGTGCTATGGTGAATGTCTTGAGGAACACTTGGGGAATATGATGAGGACCCATGGGGAACTTAATGGGAACACAGTGAGAACACATTGGGAACAGAAAAAAATCCCCCCTCCTTCCCCCATAACCCAAAACATACAAAAGAAGTCCTCCATGAGTGCATGTGGAGCTTTCTCATTGGCTACATGAAAACTGTTTGCCACCATTTTCAACCTAGGCATGAATTGGGGGGGTAATAATTGTAAAAGATATGTTTTTTCTCAAAAAAGAAATAGTCACCCAACACTTGCATTTTTTGTGCCAAATTTCACCAAAATAGATATGGTGTAATCTCCTCCTTGGGGCTGGTTGGGGCTGGTTACAAGAACTTAGGGCCGAGGATATGGAATAAAGTAAGGAGCTATTGAGCACATGTTGGGGAACTCATTGGGAACTTGCGAAACATATTGGGAACCCATTGAGAATTCTATGGGTACACACTTGGAACTTCATGGGAACGCATTGCGAATGAAAAAAATCCAACAACCCGACCCTCTCCCCCACAAGAAAGAAAAAAACGCGGGCCCCCTGGGGGCATGCTGCCTCACCTCATTGGCTGAAAGAAATTTTTTAGGCCTACCTGTGTAATTTGCCATTTTTGGCCGGGGCATGAACTATGGGTGTATATTGGGAATGGTCCGACCCCAGGCACCCACCACTTGGCCGGGTCCTCCTGGGAAGGGCCATGGTTGTGGCTTTTTCTAAATGGAGTCTACTTTGGTCTATTTGGCATCACATTGCCGACACCGGAAAATACGACACATGGCAGTTTCCTCCGCGTTTTTATCTCACTCCCAACTACCTCCCCTTGGCAAGTTCGCTGTCGTAACTTGTGGCGCAAAGTCTTCAACGCTCCAATCAAGAGTTAAAACCGAGTTCTTTTGCACTCCTTTTGCAACGCAACACCACCACGTCGTCCTCTGCCATCAACGACCCTTCTTTTTTAAACTGGCGAACTTTCGCCGAAAAGAGAAATTAAGAATCAGAAATCTGAAAATGAAGTGATTTTTGAGAGTTTCAATCGCCAAAAGTGACGGGAAAAAAATTATAAAATCGCCAGATTTCTATTGTTGATTTTCAGCATGTAGCCATGAATATAGAAAGTTGATTAAAACATTTGCACTTCATATCTGGTTTGTAGACAGATTTGGCTGAATCTTACTACGGATGATCGCCTTTTTTGGCTATATGTTCCAATGGATGATCGCCACTTAGGCTACATTAAAAAAAATCATTAAAAACATCACCGAGTTATATAGCAAATGCTTGTTCTTCTTGCCTGCTTTGCGCGTAGGTTTTGCAATGCAGCTACTGAGATTTGTTTTGGATTTGAGTCTCACCAGTACCGTCGTTGCTGCTGGTGGTTGCATTCGCCGAGAGAGTGGTCAAGGTGTCTCCAAACAATTTTTGGTTTTTGTTTTGGATTTGAGTCTCACCAGCACCGTCGTTGCTGCTGGTGGTTGCATTCGCCGAGAGAGTGGTCAAGGTGTCTCCAAACAATTTTTGGTTACTGGTTTGCTTTCATGCCAGCAGCAGCAGCCGATCAGTTGGACTTCTGTTGGGTAAGATTTTCTGAGTCTTTGTAGTAGGTCAATTGGAATTTGTGTCTCTTGAGATTTAGGGTTTGTCGGCTCTGTCCTCCTTCAATTTCAGGTAGAGAGATTGTGATGCGCCCAGAAAATGGGCCAAAGATTGGTGTCCTTACATTCTAGGGTCATGTGGAGTGCACTATAGAAAACATTTCCAGCGTAATTGAAAGATCCACTTAGGCTTCCACCATGTTAACCACCATGTGTTTCCCATTTTAGTATGTTGAATATTTGTCATCCTTATGAATGTCATTTAAAAGGGCAGAGCCATTATCAGACAAGCCCCTTGTTTATATTGTGGTGGTGTGTCGATTCGAGCTCTCGGTGGTTAGTAAGTAAGCAAGGCCCAAAAGTGTCAAGTCTTGGAGCATTTTGTGTTTGATCAATTTTTTAACTAATAGGTATGTTATCGAGGACTGAAATGAGTTTTTCTGTTGCATTCTGTGTAGATCAATTGAGGTATTTTGAAACTTTTGGGGAGGGATTTCGACAATTGTTGTTGCTTCACACCAGCTGGATGCAACTGGAACCAGGGACGTGCATGCAAACTGTTGTATGATGTAAGTTCTTGGCTCCCCATTGTCTGGAAATTGCACTCTACTTGGATCACCTATTGATGGCCCTTCTGTTTGAGACCCACAATAGTGCACATGTAGGTTTGTTTGCCATGGACATGATTGCAGCTGTCTGATTCTAGCATATGACACCATATCTCTTTCTTTCTGTTTTAGGGGTCAGCATGCCTTGCTCTACTTGGATGACCTGTTCATGACCCTTCTGTTTGAGACCCACGATAATGGACATGATTGCAGCTATCCAATTCTAGCATATGACAGACACCATGTCTCTTTCTCTGTTTTAGGGGTCAACATGCTTTGCTCTACTTGGATCAACTGTTCTTGGCCCTTCTGTTTGAGACCCACAGTAGTGCACATGTAGGTTTGTTTGCCATGGACATGATTGCAGCTGTCTGATTCTAGCATATGACACCATATCTCTTTCTTTCTGTTTTAGGGGTCAGCATGCCTTGCTCTACTTGGATGACCTGTTCATGACCTTTCTGTTTGAGACCCACAATAATGGACATGTAGGTTTGTTTGCCATGGACATGATTGCAGCTGTCCAATTGTAGCATATGACGGACACCATGTATCTTTCTGTTTTAGGGGTCAGATTGCCTTGCTCTCTACTTGGATGACCTGTTCATGGCCCTTCTGTTTGAGACCCACAATAATGGACATGTAGGTTTGTTTGCCATGGACATGACTGTGGCTGTCCAATTCTAGCATATGACACCATGTCTCTCTTTCTGTCTTAGGGGTCAACATGCCTTGCACAATGTAATCAGCACTGTCCTGTTGGATAATGAATCACCACAACTTGGGGTTTGCGCCTTACATGAAGGCCAGTAAGTAGCCCCATTCAACACAGAATGAATGGGTCATATCATCAAGGGTTGTTTGAGTCAATGAACTGCAGCCAGTTCCAGCATTGGACAGTGAATCAGTCAAGAATAGAGCTGCAAAAGTTTTTGGTTGCTGTCACAAATTAAGCAAGTTCAAGGTTGCTCTTGACCAGGATAATTAACCTTGCCTTTCTAGCAGCAGAAAGTGAAGTTTGAGCAATAACCTCTTGTAGAGTTTTGGAAGCCTTGGCTGAGAATCTCCAAGAGAGAGATAAAAAGATGTGTAAGAGACAGTTTAAGCAAAGGATACACATGTGATAATTTGAAAGCAACGAGACTCTGGACATTTGATTCCAGATGCCTCAGCTTCCAGACAATGGATTACTGTCATAGTTGCACTGATGTCTACTGCACTCATCCTTCTGTCCTGAGTGATCTTAGATCACTGCTTGGGGTTTGGATCCAAGGAAAGTAAAGGTGTGTACAGACATAGAGATAGGTCAGATTTATGGCTATGAGGAAGGATACAAGTGATATTCTCAAAGCATTGAGGGTCTAGATTACAGAGTACTTCCCTGATAATGAGTTACAATGTCTAATATATTGTTGCCATTCATATCAAAGTAAAAATGTTTCACACACACCAAACTCGCATATGCATCTATTGTGATGTGGAGGATTTATCAGAGCTTTCATGTTCTTACATGCTGTCTGTTCTTCGACAGCAGCAAAATTGTGCTGCACTGGTATTGTCTTGAGGATGAGAGGTTTTGAATAATGAGAACAGAAGAACAGAGTAATGGCTCTTTGTATTTCAGGTTCCTGATGCATGATGGTAAGTCTTTGTCATAGTTACACTGATGGCTCCTGTCTTCACACACTCCCATCTTCAAACATTCTTTTTTTTTGGATTTGCTCCTAAGGGTTGCAAGTCTTCAATGTGCCTTCCAGAATATTGGAAATCTCACATTCATCAATGATACTATGATTATTCCTTCTATGATTACTTTCTCTTGAAGATCCTTGAAAAGAGTTTTTGTTTATGATTAGGGTGTTGATGTTCTGTGAACTGTTGTATCGGTTTATTGATTGGTTTGAGAAGTGCAATGGTGATGCACTCAGCCTGTATCTGTACCTTTTTGTTGACCTAGCCAGCATAATTGCTGGGTATTACTGTTAATGTATTCTCATGACACAAACTTGGTGTGTTTGTTAAAACTTAGTTTATGGCATCCACCTTACTGCTGGGCACTGATGAAGTCAATGGCATATTGTGGCAGCTGGTCACAACCATCCATGTTACTGTTAAAGGTTCCTCAACATGTGCATGACTGACACTGTTATTCCAACTGCTCCTCAAAGTGCTTTTTTCTTTTCAATTCTTTAGGGTTGGGTTTCCTTGTTTTCCTCTTCACTTGTCTATTGTCAGAGCCGAAGTATGGAGAATTTCTCAGTACTTATGAAGACATTTTTTCTAATTAGCATCTTCACTTGTGTGTCACTCTAGAAGCTGTACACTGTCAGTGTGTCTGAGTGCTTTTTACTCCTGAAGTTGTGTGTGTGCAAGAGATTTTGCAGAAATTTTTTATGCTCACTTCACTACAAGTTGTTGATTTATGTTAAGTCACCATTAGTGCTCAAGTAGAGAAAGAAAGTAACTCTGAATGAATGGAGCTTAGGATCTCTGCTAAGGGTTGTCATCTCTTTGTGCTGTGCCTACTGCTTTTGAACAATTCACACTTGACATAACTGACAAACAATAGATCTTGATGACTATTATTGGTTTAGGACCTTTTCATTTTGTTGTAAAGACTGAGGCCTGAGTCAACCTTCTACTTGCATAATTGCTCCTAGTTGTGACAACACTATTTAAAGTGTTTAATTAGCTATTGTAGTGCTTGCACATATTGTGGCTGAATTTCTGACAACTCACAGAGATGTGACACAAATTCAGGTGCAGATTATCATATCATTGTTCTCTCAACATATGGAGGATTTTAGTCTGTACATACCTTGTATTGGTTCAGATTGATATCAGGAGCTGATGCAGTCACCAGGGAGTAATGGCAGTGACATGGAGTTGATGGTCTAGTTTGTTGTGGATGTCTGTCACATGTTGGGTTTTGTCAAAGTCTTTGTTGTTATGCAGGTTTAGGTTTTGATTCAACTGATAATCTTGGTTCTTGCTTAACAAGCATCAATTCTATATGCTAGTGGCTAGGACTCATGGTCACTTTGCAAGTAACAGGTTATGCTAGATGTTATCCACAATATTTATGCTACAAACAGATATGTGGCTAAATAGTTAGGGTGGCTCAAGCCCAGCTTGCACACAGTAGTTATGTGTTTAAAGGCCACCATATTTATGCTAGATCTCATACTTATGATCATCATAGGCATCCATGATGGGCTAAGTCCAAGTCAAGAAGTGGGACACCATGGTGATTGCCTAGGTTATAGGCAACAGATCACATGCCTTCAGGGTCTTTCCATAGAGTTTTGCTGTTGTTGGTGGTTACTGTACTTGGTTCCACTTAAGCTCAATACTTGGATTAAAATTTCTCACAATGTTCATTTGCACTTCTGTTCTCATTGCAGGATGAAACATGGAAAGGAACCGCTTCCAACAGGTGTATTGTATCGTCCAGATAAGGGAAAGTATGTTGTGGAGCGCAGGCCACCTTTATTCAAGAAGAAACTGTGGTTGGGCAGGTACGAGATAAAAGAGGATGCTTTAATAGCCACTGATGTCTGCACATTTTACATTGAGGAGCAGGAGCAGATGCCACATGCACATTTCACCTATATCTGCTCCCTGGAGTGGCTTGCAGCCCTACCACCCCTCAGTATGAAATTCAGTTCTCTAGATCCCACCTGCACAGGAGACCGCCACTGCAAATACAGCTCAGAACTGAGAGAGAGAATACAGTTCTGCATAGAGCAGGATAGAGAGTTGCAGTGGACTAAGAGGGGATGCAGGGTCTCTGATGACAACAAAAACGCTTCAACAACCCAAACTCTCACAGTGGATCAATTTCCTGCAGTGTTAAACAGTAACACATACCAGGCACCATTTTGTGACCATCCTTCTGAAGCCAAGCAAACTGAGATGCCAGAAGATGCAGCCACAGACTTATATGATTATGATTGGTTGCCTCTGACCGATAATGAGGACACTGATCAATGTCCATTGCTGTCACCAAACCAGATTGCAGATTTGTACAATGACCTACCATCTGATGTATTATTTTACAACTGCAGTGACACAATTCCAGGAAAAGAGATTGATGCTCAAAATTTGGGAACTGGTCCCTTCTACCCAGCAATTCCACCTGAAATGACAATTACTACCAATGAATTGCTTGCAAAAGGTGGCAGGCTGGCCGGCTTTGAGATCACAGGTTCAGATGACATAAACCCTCAGGAAGGTGGCCAGAATTTCCACATCAACTCTTCTCTAGATGTCCCCTTCACGACTGAAGCAAGTGATAAGAGCATGGGCACATGACATTTGGTTGCTGAGAGAGAAGTTCAAGCTCCAGTTACAAGATCAGATGGAGGCAACTCCCCAACATACTGTAGAAAGAAATATGCATTGTCTTAAAGAGTCCTCAGCTTATAGATTTATGTCTATTGTGGTCCTTATGTCCTTGCAAACTAAAGACCTTTGCATAAGAAGAATGATGAGAAGTCTGTTGATTGGGCTTGATTGAGCTCCTTATTCACCATTAGGCCCTCAAAGCTCATATGGAGCTGGGCACTTTCTAACTGTTATATCAGGACAATGTGGTGGCCTATTCTTCCCCCAAGCTTCCTACATTTAGATGATAGGTTTACCCATTGATCCTTGTTGTAGCTGGGTTTAACTCTTATGGGTAACATCTAGCATGGCCTAGTGATGAATTGTGTGTGTCATGCGTGTGAGTCCTAGACATTACATTATCAGCTTAATACTCTCTCTTGTCTATATAATAGTTTGTAATTGCTCAGAAACAAATGGGTGCTAACTGGAGCTCTGGCCTATGAAATGTATGTGTCTGTTTTTAGGAAAAAACAATTGGAGTCTTGGTATCAATTTTGGCAGTGCTCATGGTGCTTGTGGGCATTTTTGGTTCCTGATGGATGGAGTTGAGGAAGTAGGGGACTACTTCCCAGGAAAATGTTTCCTGTACACCTGAAAAATGGAAGAGATGGTGACCTCACAAGGAAGGCAGCAACCCAGACCTACCCCTTCTAAAGGGGAGGTAAAAGGAGAAGTTTATGGCACAGCAAACTCCTCCCAGTACAATGTGGACTCGCCCCTTGAACAAGTGGACTTCTGGGGTGATGGTATGGAGCGGAGAGGACAATGATCCAGGTTGCGAGCAAGTGGAGCAAGTTCAGTGATAAGAGTGGGCTGTGTTTTTCAAATTTGTGAGTATGCAATTTGTTGTGTTGTGATATTGTAGTGTAGAGACTTGTATTCAGTGATGGTAATGCAGAACACATTTTGTGTTGCTGCACTAGATTTCTCTAAATGTGGGTCAGAATTTATTTGAAGTAATAGTTCTGCATGTGTAAGGGGATGGCAGAGAACATCTCATGTGTTGGTGCTCATGCTTCTCTATATCTGCAATTGGTTGCACACATTAGTGTTACTGAGGTCTGGGGCTTTCATATCTGGGTTCTGAAATGGTCTATGTCAAATGAGATCTTTTTATGTGGTTTATTCTGGGGCCCACTGTATTTTATGTAGTTTATCACTATAATACTGAAGTGTATGGACTCCAAAGATGTGAAGATTGGGAGTGAGTTGTGACAAAATTGAGTTCTTATGCTGTGTTGAACAAGGCGGTCCATGAGAAATTGTATAAATACAAGGGATTGAAGTTAATCTTGTCTATTCTGCGACGCAATTTGCAATTTTCTTTTTTGTTTGAAGCCTTGTTGGCTCTGCCCCTATGGAAGAGAACAAGCATTGGTGTTAGCATCAGAATTAGTGTTGAGTGTTTTAAACCTTCTTCACTTTCACGACAATATGAACACGTTTAGGATTGTCATATGATCTCAATTGTATTTGCATTGACAAAATCATTTTAATGGACTTGTCAAACTAATGATAATGGTGTCAATCCTAATCTAACTTACAAAACAAACCGAACAACATTGATAAAGTTAAAAATTCAATGCATGTTAAATTGAATTAACATTTCTTAACTAGAACATGCAGGAGAAGATTTACTCCACTTCAACTCCCCAAGATTGTCAACCTTTTTGACAAGGTAATTCAAAATATCATGTTTGTTGAAGAGCTTTCATTGTCTCATGACATTATTGTGTTTTTTTCAACTATTGTGTATTTGTCCTTGAATTTTTCCATTGCAGCAATATTACACAATATGTAAGTATATGCAATAATTTGTGATTTTGAACACATGCTAGATAAAAAAATTCCAAACATTTCGGCACAATAAAATAATGCTATGTATGGCGTTCATTAACAATGTATGTATGAATGTTACAAGATCAAATCAAAACATTTGAACATAAAAATAATGTAACATGAAATGTATAAGTCTTGTAAATTAGAATTAGACAAAATGTATTCAGAAGTTGAATTATGATCAAAAACTGAAACACTGCAACATACTATAATATAGGTGAAATTGCATGGACTTTGGAATTAGACTTGACACAAAAAGCACAAAATATCAATGGAAACTCAAATACATTGTTTAGGTGAAAACATAAGCATAAACCTCCATTGTTTTACACCAATAGTAATGACATTCAAAACTTTGCTCCCTCTTTACCAAACCATAGAATACTAAAGACAAATATTTCATGAAACACTTCAAAGAGGTTATATTTAAATGTTAAATCATGCTTGCAAACAAAATAAAATTGCAAAATTGATGTTTAATACTGTAACATCTCTTACTTTTTAAGAGAAAATTGTTTTTGATGATTCATGATAATTGAACAAATTGGCCCTTGACAAGTCTATATGGCCTACATCCACTACTCATTGTAATTGATTTTATGAACATTTTAATGTTCAAATTGTGCCAAAAATAGGGGAAATTTTTGAAATTTGCTTAGATCATATTATGCACAATGAACTACTGATAAAAGTCCTCTACATCTAATGTATGCAACAAAAAAACAGAATGTTCATGTGAAACCTTTTGCATCCTCATCATCATAGTTTCACACAAGTTGTATTGACAAGAAGAAAATTAAACACTATCAAATCTAGTATGTTATATATAAGAAACATGCATAATAATGTTTGCTGATCATTACCACATTGGAATATCTCTCTTCCCACACTATAGAAATGACAAGGAATGTGAAAAATAAATCAACAAAATACAATAAAACATATAATGACTGATGCTTCCAATTTGTCTAATTCTTAAGCAAAGAAACCAATTTGAAACTTCAAATTGAATAGAAAATCTGGACCCAAAAAAATGATCCACTTCAAACAATCATATGTGATATGAAGGTGTCATCACATAATATAATATGGACATCACAAAGAAAACATTACTAGGATATATGGTGCAATTCATTAATTGAATTCATTATGAAGCTTAAAAAATAAAATATGTCCATCTCATTTTAATCATTTCACCTTGGGTAAGATTATGTCATTATGCAGTTATCATGTTTTCATTATTATTTGAAATAATTCATTATAGTTGGTAGGTTTGTTTTGATATTATATCCAAATTAATTGTAGATAAGTAGGTAAGTTTAATTAGGCATATATGTAGGTTCACTAGTAAAATTCTTATCATATGCAACCAATCATTTTGCAACTTGTGTGCATTAGCATGCAACTAATGGTGTATTAAATGGTCATATGTTATAAAAATAATAGTCTAAATTAATATACATTTAATTTTAATATATATATTAACTTATTTTGGTTAATACACTAATGTTAGTAAGTTACACTCACTAACCTACTTTACCCTACTAATTACAATAATAATAATAATGTTAAATATGTGACTATATTAATTTTGATAGTGTTGGGCATTGATCTTGTAGGGCATGACATAACATAAACAAAATGAGTATTAAACATGCCAAATCTGAAATTGGGCGATATGATTAGTGTTGGTAGGTTTTGAAAAATGAATAGTTTTAGGTGTAGGTCATAGGTAAAGTTTTAGGGTCTCTTGACCAAAGGTTTTGAATTTGGTTGGAATTGTCATTGAAATTTAACTAGATAACTACCCTCTTTTCAAAATTGAATTTTTGTGCTTTTGTGAACATGACTTGTTCAAAGAGGGCTACCTTCGTTTCATCTAAATAAGTTCCAATTCTCTAGGTAAATAATTACAACTTTAATATATATGAAAAGTTGACATTATATTTTAAACAAGGTATTGCATATGATTTGTAATACATAATTAATATTATATAATCTTTATTTTGAATTGTGTGCACTAATTAAACAAATTAATATTACACATAAAAACATTATATAATTATGTCCAGTGAAAATGAAATTAAACTTTGTCTTAAGTTGAATTACCTCTAAATTCTTTGTGAAAATGATTGAAACCAAAAGCTTTAAAAATCAAAAATTGGTTTCAAGATTGAACCAAAGGTTTTATCAAACACAACAAAATTAAAAATTAAAACTAAAACCGAAGGTTTTTGTTGAAATCAAGAACTGGACAATACATGACCATTGAAAAAAAAAACAAGGGGTGTGTCACATTGTGGCCTTGCCATTTATATTGAAAAAGCATCTTATGGCAAAAGAAGAATTACAAAAGTTCAAATACTCCACCATGCAAAGATATAATCTTCAAAAAAATCCTCTAAAAGAAACCAAAATCCTTCAAGATATTATTATAACTCTATAACTAATCTCAAGTTTCAAAACAAGCCAAAAAAGCCCTTGACAAGGGGCCTTGGCCCTCGACAAGGGGCCTTAGCCCTCCACAAGGGAACTTTACCACAATTGGGTCCCACCCCCAAAGCCCTTATTACTCTTACCTCTTCGGGCAGCGGGCTTTACCCTACACAAAACAAAACCCTAAATTGCTCCGATCATCACCCCAGAGCAAATCCCCTTGAGCACCAGCGGCAAGAAGCACGTCCTCACTCCCCCGTTCCGTTCGTTGCGCGATCTGCGAATTGCATCTCTGGTAGGAACGGGAGGGGCTTCTCATAGAAATGCAGGCTTTTTAGGAATATCTCTGCAATCCTTTATAAAAAAATTTTGTTTCCTCTGTCTCTGTGTCTCTCTCTTTGTGTGCAATCAATCGTTTGTTTTTTTCCCAAAGGAAAGAAACACAACCGCTGCCGCTGCATTTACATGTGCGAAAGAAGAAACGAAAGAGCAAATCTTTAAGGCAGGCTGTAGTAGAGACGGAATGGCGGCGGGAAGAGTGCTGTACAATATCGGTTTCTGGATCCGGGAGACGGGTCAGGCGCTTGATCGAGCGGGATGCCGGCTTCAGGGCAACAATATTTTCAAAGAACCGTGTATGTGCTCTGAAACCCTAATTACTGGTTTTTTTTTTCGTTCTGTCTCTCCTCTTCCGCAGTCGTCCTGTTCTATTCTCTTCTTCACTACGTTCTCAATCTCTGATCTCCGCCCTAAAGACATTATGCCTGCATTGTCGTCTTGAAACACTTTTTGGATCTCTATTGCTGAATGAAAACCAGTTATGTTTGTTTTGTGGTTGCAGTAACAAGGCATAGGCCTGTTATAAATCTTTATGAAAAAGTACCAGATGTGCATCAAGATGCCTTTGTTGCTCCCAGTGCTGCTGTCATTGGTGATGTCCAGATTGGAGCTAAATCATCTGTTTGGTATGGCTGTGTCCTTCGAGGTAAAGAAAACAACAGTTGAATGATTGATTGAGCTGCAGGAGACAATACTACTTTATTTTCTGCTCGCTAGGGTTCTTGCTACAGAGGGGCTTTTTGTCTTGTCATGTGGTAGGTTTCTTTCAGCATAGCAGAAATACCATTTTTGTATGAGTAGTCTGTGTTTCTTCCTTTTGAGAGAGCACAGCTGTTGATGATTATCCTCACTGATTTGTGAGGGTATTGTGGTTTATATTTTTGTTGGCAGGAGATGTGAACAGCATTATAGTAGGGGCAGAGACTAACATTCAGGATCATTCATTGGTGCATGTGGGAACCACAAGCCTGAGTGGTGATGGATCTCCCACTGTCATTGGTGACAAAGTCACTATTGGTATGTCATATGTTAATCATTTTTTTGCCAATCCACCAGAAGGTTGGATTTTCTATATTTCTTTTCCATTCCTAAGTTGCATGAACATAAGCAGCCAAGCAAATGCAGTTTGAGTCTGCAATGCTGTGTTTTGTTTTATATCATGTTACTCATCCTGCAGCTGGAAATCAACAAAGGCTGTTGCATTTGGAGAAACTCTATGTGGGATTTTGATGTTTATGAGTGCATAATTCTGGAATGAGGTGTGCTTTCCAAGAGATACACCTAATTAGGGTAAGGTGCAAGGCTTACAGTTGGGTGTCAAAACTAGGCATACTTTTTTGTCAAATGAATCAGATGTACCTGCTGGAACCCGGATGAAGAAGGTGCCTGGAAAACTCTTATGTGGAAATGGTGGGGGGGAGCAGGTCACAGTGCTGTGCTCCATGCATGTACAGTGGAGGATGAAGCTTTTGTGGGCATGGGGGCAACTCTTCTGAATGGTGTTGTTATTGAGAAAGGTGCCTTTGTTGCTGCGGGTGCTGTGGTCTCTGAGAACACCCGCATTCCTGCTGGCCAGGTACTTAATCTCCTCTTCTCATTGGTCCTGGAGTCAGGACCTGGTTTTTTTGTTCCCTGCCTTCCTGGGGATGGACTGCTGACAATCCAATTTGGGTGTCACAATTGCAGCTTACATATTGGCTTTTGTGAAAGTGAAGAGATGGATGGAGAAAGGCCTCCTTTCTTTGATCCAACATTTGTTGAGCCATCATAATATATAACTGGGGAGATCTAACAACTTGCTTCAGGCTGTGTGGTTCTCTTTCTCAGTTCTTTTGGTTCTCATCTTTGTGGCAAGCCAATGAGTATTATACATGTAGTAGCAGATTAATACCCTCCATTTCTGACAGGGTTGGGCTTGATGCAGGTGTGGGCTGGAAACCCTGCAAAGTTTTTACGTCAGTTGAAGGAGGAGGAAGCAGCCTTCATTCCCAAGTCTGCTGACAGCTATGCAGAACTTGCTTCCATCCATGCCAAAGAGCATTCAAAGAGTGTGGAAGAGCTTCTAGGTCAATCACCCAGTGAAGAATCTGCTGCTGGTGTTGCTGTCCAGTGATAATGCAGTTCTGATCCAGACTGGATAAAAGAGGCTAAATTACGCAAAGAGGTTCATACTGGCCATTCCAGGGGACTGGAAGCTGCAGGGTGGGGGTTGAACCTGGGAAGAGTTTAATCTAAGGCATCATATTTTTGAATGTTCCTTTCATCTTCATGCATTGTTGTGTGCTTTGATTTAGCTATCAAAGCAATGGAACGTGATACAACCCTGCACATTTTAGTTATGAGTGATGAGTAGGTGAGGCTCTTGCAAGGTTTCTAGGTGCAACAATTATGGATATTTGAGGCAAAAAGATGGAGATTGAAAGATTCTTGATGGGAGGATTGCCAGCCTGCCATATATGCTCAACAAATTCAGTCTGCATTTCAAGTGAGTTCAAAATGCAACATTGGTGTTCCTAAGATTTTCTTTGCATCCATTTTCTGGGGTGTCAAAGTTCTTTGTGGGACTTGATCTTCTTGATGTATTTGATGTTTCCCAATTTTGGGTTGTGGAGGTAGTTGGTGATAATCGTTGAAAATTCTCCAGTAATGTAAATAATGTTTATTTGGGGGTTCATGGACTCAGTTCCATGTTCCAAGCCAAACAACTTTCCTCAAGTTTTGATAGTGAAGTTGGCCTGAAAAGAGGCTGGTTAAAATAACAATTTAATCAATAGTGCTTTATTATATCTGGTAGGGGTACCTTTTAGAATAGTCATGTAATCTGTAGTGTTTCTTGATTCCAGTTACCTTATGAAATGCAATCATGTTCGTCCACAATGAATATTGTGCCAATTTGATTAACATTTTGATTCCAAATGTCCCATTGTTTTACAGTTTAAACTGTAAATAATTAGGTTACTTAATCACTGATAATTAGGTGAATAGTTAGTTCATTTGTTGATTCAATGGTTTATCTATTATTGGGTTATTGTTCAAAATGTAATTACTTTTTTTTTAATTGGGTTATTGTCCAAAATGCCATTATTTAGTCATCCTTGGCTACCTGCTGGGGAACCTATTGTAGAAATCTGGTGTTTGAAGATTCTTTTTTCGAAATTTGGAGAATTAATGTCTTTTTTGTTCACAAAAGTCCTTTATATATGTTGGAGTCATATTTTTCATGTCTGGAAAATGCTAAACTTTGCCCCAAAAAAAAAACATCACTCTTACCTTGGGAGGCAGTGCATCAGTTCAAGGGTACTGGGTTGAACCTTGAAATAAAAATTCCAAAGATATAAATGAATTGCAGATCTGTAAAGCACTTAAAGGAAATTTCGCAGTGCACATGGAGGGTACTCCATATTCAGGGAGCTTGGTCTTGCCAATCATGACTATCGCTTCTTCAACACATTCCCAATCAACAACTATTGTAGTCCTCAACTACGATTGTCCAGTTGCAAAAACCTAGTAAACATGGATAATTCGCATCTGATCAACAGATCTCAAGTTCTAAGATCATCCACCTAATACCCAACAAGCCACAACTGGGGTGCTCCTGATCTGCACCTGCAATGGTTACAAACAATGGAAGATTGATAGAAATTATACTACATGAAGCTGCTACTTACAGTGGGAGCTTGGTTAACTTTCACCTTTATAAGCATTAAAAATGCATGTGATATCAAAATTTTCACTCTCACATTATATACACTAACATGTGTTAAACATTTGAATGCCACTATTTTTTTTACTCCAAATGGTTTGGATACGTGTTAAGATTAAACATTTAAGTGTTACAATTTTTTTACTCCAACTAATTTGAATAAGTGTTAAAATTGAGGATTTAACAAATTAAGATCCTAAGAACCTAATCACATGAAATGTATTATGATGTGTGACCAATAATAACTAATCAAAAGCACACCATCACCTAATACTAATGTGGTCACAATTTGTTTATTAAAATCACCAACCAATTTTAAGTTTGAACCATGAATTTGCATTGACTTCTAATGACCATTTTCACAAACTTAACTTGATCACTTGGGTGATCAATTGATTAGCTGTGCGGTATAATTCAATGTTGACAAGTTTTAGAAATTAAGTAGTTTCAAGTCCAAGTTGAATATTTCAAATTCCAACCTAGCTCAGTTTCAAATTTTGTTCAAGCTTAGCTAGGCAATTGAGTTCTTTTCAAAAATTGGATTAGAAGTTAAATAAAAGGTGTTGTTTTATTTTGAATATATTCAAATTCTCTAGGTAGATCAATATAATTTTATTTATTTATAAGTACAAGTTGTGCTTATGTATTTTATGTATTTTATTGGCTTTGATTGGTTATACATAATTCTAATGATGGAATTTTGAGAGTTGGTATATAGATGATTTTGCATAATTTTTCAGAGGTTTTTAAAATTTATCTTATGATTGTCCTTGGATAATTCCAAGGACAATTCTAAAGACAACTCATAACTATTTCATTATTTTTCAACTTAACTATCTCATTCTTTTATTAATAATTATCTTTTATTAATTTTATTTTTAATAATTACCTCCCTTTTTTACCTTACCCACCATGAATATAATGTTTAATATATTTTTAATTAATTTAAAAAATTAATATAAATAATAACAAGATATTGAAAACCAAATGGGAACATGATAAAAAAAAGAAAGGTTGAACGTTGCTGGTAGTGCATAGCAACGCAGAGCCCAAGTTAATATTATATAGTCTGTCTCATGAATTGAAGTAATATTACACCCAAAAAATTCATTATGTTGAATTGTTTGTAAAGAGATGAAACCAAACTTGGTCTTCAACTAAATTAATTCTAAATTATTTATGAAAATGATTGAAACCCAAGATTTTAGAAATTACAAGACCCGGTCTCATGACCAAATTGAAGGTTTCATCAAAACCAAAAAAAATCCAGAAACCAACACTAAAGGTTCCTTTTAAAATCAAGAAGCTAACAACACTAATCTTGTCATGGATCACATTTATACATGAGCATTGTTTGTGAAGGTAAATTGAATGAATGCTTATGATTTGTTATGGGGCTTGGACTTAAGAAAAACTCTATCTTTTGTCCGATGGTCATGTGTCAAGCTGTACATGAATAGCTCATTTGTAAACCAAACATGTAAATTCAAATCCTTTGAAAGGAGATTGATTCATTTTGAGATTCAAGGATACTTTGAAAGAAACTATAGCATTGCTTGATCAGATTGTTTTTTTTTTTTTAAATGCTAGTTTTTTCATGTGGTGATTCATACTTACTCAGGCCTCAGCTGATCTTCTACTTGACAACTAGATTGCAAGCATCAACTCATGGGTGTAGCTTGCCACTTTGAATGTGATCTACATCCACCAGAGATTCATTGCACCATACTGCAGTCCGCAACATGATGCTTGATCCAAGTATTTGTTGCAGAATCGACCAGTGAACCAGATCAATGTGTGAATGATCAAGCTTTCAATCAGTACATGGTGAACTGGATCAATGTGTGAATGATCGAGCTTTCAATCAGTACATAGTGAACTAGATCAATGTGTGAATGATCAAGCTTTCAATCAGTACATGATTCAGCCGCCCGCGTGATGGAAAACATTTGCTAGCTCCTAGTCCGTCGTCGACTATACGGAATTGCTCGTTTCACCTCCACCATTGCTCCATGGATAAGGTGGAAAGCTCTATTACAACCCGGAGGCATTGCAGCATCTAGTGCTTGTTTGGAATCGAAGCTTACAAAACCGTAGCCGCTCCCTGTAGCAGCAGCTTGGTGGAGACTACTTTGTGATCTAGTACTGCCATCGTGATGATCATATTGCGGCCGCCTTTCACCATTAAAGCCGTGCACTCTCACTTTCGTGACTGTGCCGAACTGACTGAAGAATGTCTCCAGCATTTCTGCTGTAACTGATTCACGTAATCGACTCACGAAAAGGCGTGGTGATTCCTCGACTTGCGAATATTGCTGCT